>Ga0206131_10000043_pt1 | contig 172914 bp, 178 predicted proteins | sample Helgoland_Spring_FD_148636 | JGI IMG/M metagenome (GOLD analysis project Ga0206131, IMG submission 148636) | Pelagic subsurface seawater microbial communities from Kabeltonne, Helgoland, North Sea - Helgoland_Spring_Bloom_20160517_1 | ecosystem: Environmental > Aquatic > Marine > Epipelagic ...
CCAATCACAGACTCTCATTTGAGAATTTTCCCATTACAGGAATTGTGTATAACCATTCTACTGATAATCTTTATACTGACTCAGCCGCATCAGCGACAACCCTTGCAACAGGAGTCAGCACCATCAATGGATTTGTATCTGTAGACCCTGAAAAGAAACCCTTGCCCACTATTGCAGAACTTCTTAGTACCAAAGGCTATGTTTCAGGCTTAGTCTCCACCTCATCCATCACACATGCAACTCCGGCATCTTTTTATGCTCATGTGGACAGTCGAGACAAAGAAGTTGAGATTGCTGAGATGCTAGTTCAATCTGATGTGATTATTGCTTTAGGTGGCGGCACTGAATATTTCGATTTAACCACCTTCAGCTCAGAGTTGCATCTTGTGCAATCAGAAGATGGATTGAATTTAGAGGCTCTGTCACCTAGCAAAAGAGTGCTGGGTTTGTTTGCTGAGGATGGCCTGGACAGAAGGGAGTCTCCTCCGACTCAAACCAAAATGACTTCTACTGCAATCGAATTTCTTGAGCAAAAATCCATAAACTGCTCTGGGTTTTTTCTGATGTCCGAAGGCAGTCAGATAGATTGGGGCGGACATGCTAATAATGTGGAGTATATGTTGGCAGAATCTATAGATTTTGATGCTTCTGTTCAAGCGGCTATAGAGTTTGCGAAACAAGATAAAAACACATTGATATTAGTTACAGCGGATCATGCAACAGGTGGATTGGTCTTACAAAAACCTAATGGTTCAAATATTGTTGCGCAATGGACCACCACGAATCATGATCTATCACCCATTAACATCTATGCTTATGGCCCAGGTGCTGAACTTTTTTCAGGGGTGATGGACAATACAGAAATCTTCGATCGGATGTTAAGGGCCCTGAATTACCAGAACCTAGATTCACAAAATTGCGGTGATTAGTTTTAATAGACTTGGGTAAGTCTCGACACCATTCTGTAATACCTTGTGTCGACCAGGGTTAATCCAGTACACCTGGCCCACGCCAGCATTCACAGCTGAGGTCACTACTTTAAAATTATCATCAATAAAAATAGAGTTTTGAAGATCTATCCTTAGATAGTTACTTGCTAAAGACCAAAATTCTTTTTGCTCCTTGGCATAACCCATCTGCATGCTGCATAAAGAGGCATCAAAGAAATCTAGAAACTGGGCTGACTCAGATTTAAAATGAAAGAGCCTGGGATCTCCATTGGTTAGGATGTATTTCGGGTTGGGTAGGCTGGAGATTTCTTTAAGAGACTCTAGCGCACCTGGTAAAAAAGAGCATCGCTCTTCTTGCGCCTTAATAATTTCTAGGCAATCAACATCCAGGAGCTCATCCCAAAAATTAAGATCGTACCAATTGAGCCCGGCTTCTTGTTCTTTCATTAAGCTCACAAGATTTTCGCGCATGGCTGCAATTGGCTCGCCAGATTTTATTGCTAGTTCTGCTGGCAGCCATTCCTTCCAAAAATTTATGTCATAATTAAGATCAAGAATGACCCCATCGAGATCGGAAAGAATAACCGTATTAGAATTAATTTTTGTCATTTAAAAACAATATGCTCTCAGAAAACCTAGAATCCATTATCTCTCAATTAGAGGAGCTCACCGTAAGTTTATTTCCAGAAATACTCAATATTTATGAAGATAAAGATTTTAAAACAACCCATAAAAAAGATGGCTCGCCTGTCACCAAGGCAGATATGCTGGGCCATAAGCTTATTTTGAAATTCCTTACAAAACATTATCCTAATATTCCTGTTGTTTCAGAGGAAAGCTTTGAGCAAAAAGGCTATAAGCCTGCCAAGCAGTTTTGGATTGTTGATCCTATAGATGGAACTAAAGAATTTGTGAATCGATCTGGAGAATTCACCACCAATATTGCCCTGATTCAAAATGGTAGCCCGGTATTAGGAGTGGTCGGTGCGCCAGCTTTAAACAAAGTTTGGTCTGGCATTGCCACAAAACAACAGTCTTTGGCTTTGCCAAAAAAAGCCACTCTTGCTGGTAATGACAATGCGAAATTAAAGATTGTAATGAGCAAAAGCCACCGAACAGTTGTTGATACAGCATTTCTGAGCTATTTAGACAAAAATAATGTCAAAATTAGCATCATGAGCAAGGGCAGCTCCTTAAAAATCTGCGCTTTAGCCGATAATAAGGCTGATATTTACCCTAGGTTTGGCCCAACCTCAGAGTGGGATATTGCTGCAGCTGATGCGGTTCTTAGGTCAAATGGTGGTGGTATTTTTCAGATAGAAACACTGGAACCCCTTGAATATGGGAAAAAAGATAGCATATTAAACCCTATGTTCATTGCAATAAGTAATTTGAACCAAAAGCAGAGAATTCTGTCTCTAATAAGAGGTTTTAGCAAAAATTTGCTATAATTGTTTGTTGAGATAAACTCTGATTATAATAGGGTATTAATAAAATTTATATATGGGAACAGATTTACAGACTATAACGCTATCGACTCCGGGCAAGGATATAGAATCCTATTTGTCTTGTGTCCATGCGATTCCTATTCTGACTCCCGAGCAAGAAAAAGAACTTGCCTTAAAGTTATTCGAGAATAATGATCTTGAAGCCGCTCGTCAGCTTGTTCTCTCTCATCTGAGGTTTGTGGTACATATTTCTCGATCATACTCAGGTTATGGTTTGCCACTGGCCGATATTATTCAAGAAGGGAACATCGGCTTGATGAAAGCCGTTGATCGATTTGACCCAAACAGAGGGGTTAAAGTTGTATCTTTTGCAGTGCATTGGATTAAAGCAGAAATTCACGAATACATTCTGAAGAACTGGAGAATGGTTAAAATTGCTACAACCAAAGCCCAGAGAAAATTATTTTTTAACTTGCGGAGTAAAAAGAAAACCTTAGATTGGTTAACAAAAGAAGAAGCAGAGCAGATTGCAAAAGACTTAAATGTTGAAGTAAAAGATGTTCTTCATATGGAAAACCGTCTTACCTCACATGATGCCGCTTTTGATGGCCCGGTTGGCAGCGATGATGAAAGCGATATCATGTCTCCATCACAGTACCTAGAAGATAAATCACTTAGCCCAGAGATACTTGTTGCTGAGCAAGAAGTGTCTGATCATAATTCAGAAGAGTTATCCATGGCATTGGCCCAATTGGATGAAAGAAGCAAAGATATTATTGCAAGGCGATACCTTGCTGATGAAAAAGAGACCCTTCATGACTTGGCAGATGAGTATCAAATCTCCGCAGAAAGAATTAGACAAATAGAAAATGGTGCGTTAAAAAAACTTAAAGCTGCTATGTCTAACGCTGCCTAATCAGGCAATACTCCTCTCAGGACAGATCCATCAATCAAGATAAACCATATCTCGCCAGTTTTGTTAAACGGCTTGGGCGAATCACTTCAGCGCAAAAAGAAGCCTTGGAGTCACTCCATCATTTCCATTTAACAGATCGTGAACAACTCCTTAGCTTGGTTTCCGGCTACTCAAAGGCAATTTTAGAAATAGGCTTTGGCAATGGCGAAAATACCTCCTATCTAGCAGAGAAAAACCCAGAAGCCTTGATTGTTGCCTCAGAAGTCTATCGCTCAGGCATTGGCAGTTTGCTAGCTTCGATTGCCAAACATTCATTTCAAAATATTAAAATTTTTGATGATGATATTCGTGAGTTGCTATTAGGCTTGGCCCAACCTATTTTTCATGAAATTTATATTATCTGTCCCGATCCATGGCCCAAAGCCAGGCATCATAAACGCAGATTGGTCGACAGTAATTTTTTAAACGCCTTGCATCAAGTAATGCATCCCAATGGCACCATCTATATCTCAACTGATTGGGAAAACTATGCAGAATTTATTGACGAGGAATCACAAAAATTAAATGCTAAATTTAGCACCGCAAAAATCTCTAATGAAGGCATGCCAATTACCCGATTTCAGCATCGCGCAATTAGAGAGGGCAGAAACATTAAGACCTTCTTGCTCACCTCTTTAAAAAAATAATTTAATAGTGTCGTTGAGGTACTGATAGCCTTTAGGGGTTGCTCCAATTGTGCCCTCGCACAATAACCCCTCCTTGATGCCCAGTTGATATTTAGCCAGGAAACTTTTTGGCAGCTCAAACCCTAACTGATCATGCGTGACCCCATTCTTAACTCTCAATAAATTCATTGCCAGATCCATGTCTAACTCCTCACCTCGAATGATGGTGTGATCAGTAGTGATTTGATTTGATATGTAGCCATTGAGAGGCTTAATTTTTCTAAACCTTGTAATTTCAGAGCCAAGGGTAATTTTGCTATGCGCTCCCGGGCCCAAGCCAAGAAAATCTCCAAACTGCCAGTAGTTTAAATTGTGCTGACTTTCAAACCCTGGCTTAGACCAAGAAGATACTTCGTATTGCTTATAGCCAGCTGACTCTAATCTTTGCTGAGCAAGATGCTCCATGCTTTCAATTTGATCCTCATTCGGCAACTTCAATTCTTTTTTGTAGAAAATAGTATTTGGTTCAATGGTGAGTTGATAAAGTGATAAATGACTAACCTGAGAGGCAATAAATTGCTCAAGAGTTTCTTCAAAGGAAACTATGGTTTGATGTTCCGTCCCATACATTAAATCAATGGTTGAATTGATTCCTGTGAGCATTTTAGTAGCTTGAAGTCCTGATGCCTTGTCATGGTTTCTGCCTAAAGCTTGAAGCTCCTGATCTTGATAACTTTGTACCCCTAGGGAATACCGATTAATACCCAGGGCAGAGAGAGCGGTGAGTTTACCAGCAGTCACATCTCTGGGGTTCATCTCAAAAGTTATTTCGGCGTCTTTGACTATAGAATATTGTTGTACGGCATCTAAAATAATACCAATGGCCTCTGCTGATGCGAGCGAAGGCGTTCCCCCACCAAAATACACGCTGCGAAACTCTCTTCCATCAATGAATGCAGCTGAATCTGCAAGGTCTTGCGCAATAGCTTGCGCTAGTTTTAAGTCATTTTTCTCAATAGGATCAGTGGTAATAGAGAAATCACAATAAGGACACTGGACCTCGCACCAAGGCAGATGAATATATAAGCTAAGAGGTGGTTTAGAGAGAGCCAAAGGTATAAATTTTTTGTCTAAGGGTTTGGGTGGCAAGACCCCGATGACTTAATACTGCCTTTTGCTCTGGTGTGATTTGTGCAAGTGAAAACCCATGGCCTTCTGGATAGAACATCGGATCATAACCAAAACCTTCGCTGCCTTGTTCGCTAACTTTAATGGTGCCTGCCAGTGTCCCTGTAGTGATTAGTGGGAATGGGTCTAGTTCATCCTTGAGCATGGAAAGCACGCAAACAAAAAAAGCTTTAGTTTCTTGGAGGCCCAGTTTTTGAAGCTCTTGTTGCAGATGTTGTCTATTCTCAGCATCCGTCGCATCATCTTTGGCATATCTTGCTGAACGCAGGCCTGGCATATTATTTAGGGCAGGCACAATGAGGCCCGAGTCATCTCCCAGCGAAGTTAGACCCGTTGCTTTGGATGCAACCCTGGCCTTATGCAAACTATTTTCAATAAAAGTTGCGCCCACCTCTTCCTCTGGAACAATGCCAAACGAGTCTTGGGTGAGGACTTCAAATTCTGGAAGCAGCAGCGTAAATTCCTTGAGTTTGCCTAGATTACTGGTTGCAATCACAACCTTGGGTTTATTTTCCAAGGAGATAAATCGCCTCTGCAGCTAAAAAATTAGGAAAGCAATTAGTAAGCCAAGATGTTTTACCTTGACTGTTAAGATAGATTTTTTTATGAATATGAAATTTCTCCACCTCGCAGAGCTCTTCAAAATCAGCAATGGTGCAAAGGTGAAGATTTGATGTCTCATACCACTTAGCTGGCAATTGAGGTGAAGAGGGCATCTTGCCTTTTAGCAAGCCAGTTCTGAGTTCCCAGTTTCCAAAATTTGGCAAAGTAATAACACATTTATTAGCCACCTCTAAAATATTTTGCAGTGCCACTTTGGGTTTTCTAAGACATTGAATTGAGCTAGCCATAATTGCAAAATCAAAATTCATATCTTTATATTGCAAGAGCCCAGCATCAATATCTTGTTGAATTACCGAAATGCCATTGGCGATACAATCTTGAATTTTCTTGGGATCATTTTCGACCCCATAGCCGGTGGTAGCTTTAGCAAGGCTGAGAGATTTTAATAGTGATCCATCGCCGCACCCAAAGTCTATAACTTTTGCATTGACCTCAACCCAATCATTCACAATGTCCTCAAGAGCATTCATCACGACCCTCCAGGAAATTTTGCAAACTTGCTGCGTACTCATCTGATCGAAATAAAAAGCTGTCATGACCATAATCGCCTTCAAGCTCTATGTAGGAACTTCTGATTCCAGCTTTTATGGCAGACATTTGAATATCTTTTCCATACTCTTTGGGGAATAGCCAGTCTGAACTAAAGGATGCAATCAATAGCTTGGCTTGAATGTGTTTAAAGCATTGCACAAGATCCTGGTTAAAATTCTTTGCTGGATCAAAGCTGTCCATGGCTTTTGTCATTAAAATATAACTGTTAGCATCAAACGTTTCTGCAAACTGCTCTCCTTTGTATTGAAGATAGTTTTCTACTTCGTAACTCACCGCAGCATCCATTTTTGTTTCTGGGTTTTGTAGCTTCCGCCCAAATCTTTTGCTCATATTCGCTTCAGATAAGTAGGTGATGTGCCCAAGCATGCGAGCAGCCTTTAGGCCTTGCTTAGGTTTGGAGCCCTGCGCAAGGTAATCACCATCACAAAAGTTTTCATCTTTTCTAATCATCTCGCGGGCCACTTCATTGAGCGCTATATTTTGAGAGCTAATTTTTGACGAAGCCGCAATGATTGCAGCCTTTTTAATTTTATCTGGATAAGTGATCGCCCATTGCAAGGCCTGCATGCCACCCAAACTTCCACCGGCAACCATTTCCCAGCAACTGATACCAAAATGATCCAACAGATTTCTTTGAGCATTAACCCAGTCTTGAACGGAGACTTCAGGAAACGCTGATCCAAAAGGCAGGTTTGTTTCTGGATTCAGGGAAGTGGGTCCCGAAGAGCCATGGCAGCCCCCAAGATTATTAATAGAAACCACAAAATATTTAGAGGTATCAATGGTTTTTCCATCACCTATCATCTGATCCCACCAACCTGCTTTACCCCCTTCATCTTTAGTACCAGCAGCATGATGATCGCCAGAAAAAGCATGACAGACGAGCACTGCATTATCTTTAAGGGAGTTTAATTCACCATAGGTTTCAATCATGAGCTCAAAAGACGGAAGAGTGACCCCTGACTCAAGCGCGAGAGGCAGCTCAAATGTTACCTGTTCAGTGCAAATCTTCATGCAAGCGAACTCAGTACTTGAATCAGCGAGCTATTAATAAGATTGAGAAGCATGAGCCCAATAATGGGTGTGAAATCTAATCCGCCCATTGGGGGGACATACTTGCGTATTGGATTCAGAACCCCGCCAGACATCTCTTCAACTATTTGAAGCATGGGGTGATTATTTCCAGGGGCCACCCAGCTTAAAATAACGGATCCAATAACACTATAAAACAGGATTCTAAAGCAGGAGTTAATGACATCAACCACTGAAATTAACACCAAGGTTAAAGGCTCGTACCCAGAAGAGTAAGCAAGATAGAAGGAAACAAATTTTAATAATAAAGCTAAGGCCAGGGCTGCCAACAAAGGATTGAAAAAAAAGAAAATAGACTTTGAGACTGGCTCTAGATAAGTTGCAAAGATTTTAACAATGGGGTTGAAGTAATTAATTCGAAACAATCTAAACATGGCTAAAATAATAAATGCATAACTTGCAAAGCCTAAAATTATTACGAGTGGTCCTGTCATGTTAGCTCCATCAAACTGTTAGTTTTCATTATTAATCTCAATTGATCTGTGCTCAGCTGCTTTAAAGGCCTCCTTAAATACTGACTCTATATTATTTTTTTCAAGAGATTCCAGACCTGCCTGGGTTGTGCCGCCTGGTGATTTTATCTTATTTATAAGGGTTTCAAAATCACGATCCTGATTAAATAAATCGCCGAGACTGCCAACAAAATCTTTGAACATTGCAATTGATTCCTCATCATTTCCCTTATTCAGTATTTTTAGCTCATTGAGATAAATATTCAAAATGCGAAATAAGAAAGCTTGGCCACTTCCAATAATACTGGTAAAGACATGCAAATCATCTTCCTTCTTCATAATCATGACGTGACCCACTTTTTCTAATAACTCAACCGACTGCTGAAAAGCATGCAGCATTTGATTATCGGAATAAAGCGCAGTGATGCCTTTATTGTAGGTGGAAGCGGTATTTGGCATGGCTCTAATTACAAGCTGGGGATTAGGGTACTGGGCTATTTCTATTCCGGCCACAAGAGTTAATATCGGAGTGTGAGGCGCTATCCTCATAATATCTTGAGCTGCAGCTATTGCATCTTTGGGTTTGACGGCAAGTACGATGAGATCAAACATATTATCAGACACAGACGCTAGTGGTTGAACCGAGAGTTGTTGACTCTCTAGCAGCGCTATTTTTTCTAGATTTCTTTCAATGCATACAATATCTGTTGGCGAGACATTGACTTTTAATAGACCTGAGATGATTGCTTGCGCTATATTTCCAGCGCCCAAAAAACAAATTTTCATGCTCTAGCTCCTAAGAGCGTTTCGCCAATTCGCACCATGGATGAGCCCGCTACAATGGCGTCTTGAAAATCTCCCGATGTTCCAAGAGACAGCTCATAGCATTCTGGAAAAATCATCACAAGGGAGTCATGCAACTCTTGAATGCGAGAATAAGTTATCAATTTATCTACATCACTTGCTTGAATATTAGGCATAAACATTAGACCTTTAAGTTTCAAGTTAGAGTAATGTGTATTTAGCTCGGTTGCAAAATTAATGACCTCCTCAGGCTTAATTCCAGATTTAGACGACTCATCATCAATATTAACTTGAATGAGAATGGAGATTGTTTTGTTTAAATCCTTGCACGCGGCATCAAGTTTTTTAGCGACCTTTATTCTGTCAATCGAGTGCACCCAAGAAGCTGTCTCTGCGATCAGCTTAAGCTTATTTGTTTGAATCGGCCCAATAAAATGCCACACGATATCTTGAGGGCAAGCTGCAGCTTTTTGAGCAAGCTCCTGCGCATAATTCTCGCCAAAGTGGCGTAATCCCGAGCTATATGCTTCTTCAATGGTGGTTTGTGACTGGAGTTTAGACACAGCAATTAATGTTACTGTTTTAGTTGTAGAAGCCTTGAGACTGGCTAAATCAATGGCTTGCTGAACGCTATGAATTCTTGCAGCTATGTCTTGATGCATGTCTTCAAAATCAAAGGTTGACGATTATTTCTAATAAGAACTTCTCGGGCATTGTTAACCTCTGACTTGGTTTCATAGGGTCCCGACATGACCCTAAACAAGGTCTTGCCTGGCATAGAAGAGCTAAATGTTTTTTCTACATAGGCCTCTAGATCCAAGGTCAGCATGGCTGCTAGTTGTTCTTGCGCATAGATTCTTTTGCCATAGGTTTCTATCTGCAGGCGATACTCACAATTTTCAGCTGTAACAATTCCTTCTAGCTCTATCAAGATGGTGTCTTGCTCTAAATCTACAGGATACGAAATCTCCACAGTTGGGTTCGTGACGTGCCCCCTCAGGTTTGCAACATCTGTTTTTAAAATAAAATTACTTGCTGCAAGAATTAAGGCAGCTGCTCCGCCGGCTAAAAAAAAATGCTTCAGCTTTAATGGTTGATCTAGCTGTCTTTTTGCTCGCAGTGATGCTGAGCGAGTTTTTTGCTTTGCTGAGTTGGCCGGATGTTTTTTTGCAAAATCTTTCACAAGGCTTACATCTCCTGCAGCGGTTCAATGCCAATGAGCTCCATGGAGGATGCTATTACATTTTTGACCAAATCTAATGCTCTTAGCATGTTTGCCTGATCTTGCTCTTCAGCTTTTAAAATATTGGTTTCATTATAAAAATGGTGGAATCCTTGAGCCAGGTCTCTGAGATAATAAATGATGAGATGAGGCTGAAGATTTTCACCTGCACTTTTAACCACAAAGGGGAAGTTAAGAGCTAGTTGAATTAATGGATCACATGCATGAAACCCATCAATGCTATTAAACACTTTGGGCAAGCTTCCACCCAAAGCAAGATATTTATTTTGTACCGAGCAAATTCTTGCATGAGCGTATTGCACGTAATAGTAGAGGTTGTCTTTTGAATGTGTTCTTGCTATTCCAATATCAAAGTCTAAATGTTGATCCGCCTGTTTTGAGAGGTAATAAAATCTTGCAGCATCAGGGCCAATATCATCTATTAACTGCTTTAACGTATAAAAATTACCACTACGAGTGGACATTTTTACTTTTGCGCCGTCCTCAAAAAGGTTGGCGAATTGAACCAGCTGAACCTGCATTTGGTTCTTGTTATAACCCATGGCCTCAATGGTTGCTTCAATGCGTTTGATATAACCGTGGTGATCAGAGCCCCAGACATTGATGATAGTATCAAAGCCACGATCCAATTTATTTTTATGGTATGCCAAATCTGCGGACAAATAAGTTCCTCTGCCATCCTCTCTTATAATGACTCTATCTTTATCATCACCAAATTTTGTAGACTCAAGCCATACTGCCCCATCTTTCTCATAGGCATGGTTTTGCTTGACTTGATGCAGAGCCTTTGAAATGTCTGACATCTCGTTGGACAGCTCTCCCAGGGAGGATTCAAAAAACCACTGATCAAACTCAACTTTAAATTCAGTTAAATCATTCTTAATCGACTGCGTCACATAGGCCAACCCCCCAGCTCTAATAATTGGCCAGAGGTCTGAATAGTTAGATTGAATGCGGGCAATCAGCTCATCAATTTCTGCTTCTGGATCATCTGGAAGATTTTTACATAATTCCTCTTTTTGAATATGCTGAGCATTTTCATCTAGCTTTATAGAATCAGCAATCTCTAGGACATAGCTACCTTGGTAGCCCGAGGCAGGAAAACTCTCATCATCAGTACAAGAGAATTTTCTTAAAAAGATACTGCAACCTAATATATCAACTTGCCTGCCAGCATCGTTCACATAATATTCTTTTTCTACTTGATGCCCAAGACTAGAAAGTATTCTAGCAATTGCATCACCATAGGCTGCTCCTCGGCCATGTCCAACATGTAAAGGCCCAGTAGGGTTAGCGGACACAAACTCTATTTGAATTTTTTCTTGCAGCGAGCTATTGATTTCTGGGGCTAAGTTAATGGTGTGTTCTGCTTGTTGCAAAAAAGCATCTTGGGTTAAAAAGATATTAACAAAGCCAGGGCCTGCAATCTCAACCCTATCTACACCATCAATGGCCTCAAGCACTACTGCTAGTTTGACGGCTAATTCTCTGGGGTTTACTTTTGCAATGCCGGAGGCAACAAGACACAAGTTTGTAGTCCAATGACCCTTATCAAGTGAGTCGGCAAGATGGAGTTTATGTTTCTTGCGCAACAAGCTTGTTTGATCAGCCGCATGGCCCAGATCATTGTCAATAAAATTATTTAACGCTAATGAGAGTTGAGTAAACAAAGATTAAACCCTTCCGGAGTATTCCCCTGATCTAGTATCCACTTTAATCTTTTCACCTTCCTCAACAAAAAGAGGAACCTGAATGGTTACCCCAGTTTCTAGCTCAGCCGGTTTGGTTGCTCCAGAGACAGTATCTCCTTTGATGCCGGGATCAGATCTTGAGATAGTCAATTCTACAAATGCAGGGGGTTCAACAGAGATGGGCTCATCATTCCAAATGACCACTTCACAAGTTTCTTGGCCTATCAGCCATTTTTTTGCATCAGCTACAACTTTTTCGGTTATTCCAATTTGCTCAAATGTTGTTGAATTCATGAAATGCCAGAAATCACCATCTGAATAGAGGTAGCTCATTTCGAACGTGCTGACGTCTGCCTCTTCAACGGACTCGCCAGACTTATAAGTCTTGTCGATCACCTTGTCAGTTATTAAGTTTCTAAATTTAACTCGCATGACGGCCTGTCCTTTGCCTGGCTTGTGAAACTCATGCTCTATGATTGAGCAAGGTTGCCCACTAATAATAATTTTGAGACCGTTTTTGAATTGGCTTGTTGATATTTTCATTGTGTGATTTACTTTCTTTTTGTATTAATTATGGAGTTTGTTCGGATGCATAAATTATTATTATCTACTGTATTGCTGTCTATTGTCGTTATTTCTTCTTGTTCAAGTCAACAAGCTCCTGCCTTAAATGAATCTGATGTAGAGACATTTTTAGAGCGAGTTGAGCTAGAGGACAAAACTCTTGGCCCTGTAGCAAGTTCAGCTTACTGGCTGCAAGCTAATTTTATCACTTATGATTCTCAGAAAGTAGTTGCAGATTACGGAAAAAGATTCCAACTTCTGGCTCTAGAGCGCGCAAGGCAAGCCTCTGGCTTTGATGATATTGAAGTGTCAGAGGAAAACAGAAGAAAGCTCAATCTCATTAAGAATTCCTTTGTCATGCCGTCGCCTCTAGACGATACCTTGGCAGGAGAGATTGCCAACATCATGGCAGAGCTCGACGCGATGTATGGGGCAGGGCAACATTGTTTTGGTGAGGGTGATTGCTATGATTTAGAAGCTTTTGAAGGTGTGATTGATAATTCTAGGGACCCGGATGAGTTATTAAAAGCATGGGAAGGCTGGAGAAATATTGGCACACCTATGAAAGATAAATATCTAAGAATGGTTGAAATTGGCAATCAAGGTGCAAAAGATCTTGGTTATGACGGCCTTACTGATTTGTGGTTTAGCCAATACGATATGCCGGCAGAAGAATTTTTAGCTGAAACTGACAGAGTGTGGGATGAGCTAAAGCCTTTATACGATGCATTACATTGTCATGTAAGAAGTGAACTTTCAGAACATTATGGCGAAGAAGTCGTTTCAAAAGAGGGCGTATTACCTGCCCATGTTTTAGGAAATATGTGGGGCCAATCTTGGGCCAATGTATATGATTTAGTGTATACGCCAGATAATCCCAATGCATCTAGTGGAATTGACCTAACAAAGATTTTAGAAGAAAAAAATATTGATGAAATAGAAATGACAAAAATTGCAGAAAATTTTTTCATCTCACTTGGTTTTCAACCGCTTCCTGACACTTTTTGGGAGAGATCTCTCTTTGTAAAGCCGCAAGATCGTAGCGTGGTTTGTCACGCCTCTGCATGGAATCTTGATGCAGATGCAAATGACCTGAGAATGAAGATGTGCATAGAAAGAAATGCTGAAGATTTCTCAACCATCCATCATGAGCTTGGACATATTTTTTACTATCAAGCATACAACAGCACTCAACCCAGCATATTTCAGAGCGGAGCAAATGACGGTTTTCATGAGGCAGTAGGTGACTTATTGGCTCTTTCAATCACTCCTGAGTATTACAATAAAATTGGTCTAATATCCGAGGCTGAAGCTAAAGATGCAACATCAGATCCAATATCTCTGTTGATGCAACAAGCATTGCAAGGAGTCGTTTCAGTTCCATGGACCTTGATGCTAGATAAGTGGAGGGCTGGAGTTTTTTCAGGTGCAACCTCTGAGTCCGAGCTCAATGACTCTTGGTGGGAACTAAGAGAGTACTATCAAGGAATAGGGGCGCCAAGAGCAAGAGGAGCAGATGCATTTGATCCAGGTGCAAAATACCATATTCCTGGCAATACCCCTTACACAAGATATTACTTAGCACAAATTCTTCAATACCAATTTCATGAATCTCTTTGTAATCAAATGGGCTTTAAGGGACCTTTGCATGAGTGCTCGATTTACGATAATGAGCTTGCAGGAAAAAAGTTAAGAGCAATGCTTTCTCTTGGGCAAAGCCAAGAGTGGCAAGTAGCTCTTGAAGCTCTTACAGGGACTCGCACTCTTAGTGGAAAATCAATGCTGAATTACTACGAGCCTCTAAAGGATTGGTTGGATGCTAAAAATGCTGACCGCGTTTGTGGATGGGAAGGATGATGAAGCATTTAACAAACCTAGCTATTGCTGCAGGAGTGTTTCTTTTTACGAAACTGTATGCGGATATCATTTCATTTAATAGCATAGAGCTATCCGGAGTTAATCTAGTTGGTCATTTGCTGGTTATGATTTTTGTCATTCAATGGCTTGCATACATTCCAGCTTTTCTTTTTAAAACGGAAAAATTTTATGATTTAACAGGCAGCTTGACATATATCTCAGCTATTTCGTTTGCTTTATATTCAACTAATAGCCCCCAAAATCTTGATCTTGGCAGTCTCATTATCGGCATTGCAATTATTCTTTGGGCTATAAGACTCGGCTCATTTTTATTTATGAGAATTCACAAGGATAAAAAAGATGGACGATTCGATTCTATTAAAACATCCTTCTCTCAATTTTTCATGACATGGACCTTGCAAGGCATGTGGGTTTTTATATGCTCATCTGCTGCTTTGGTTGCAATCACTAATCCAACAGGCGTACCGATAAATATTGTATTTATAATAGGCTTGGCGCTATTTATTTTAGGCTTTGTGGTGGAGGTAATTGCTGATAATCAGAAGTCTGCGTTTCGATCCATTCCTGAGAACAAAGATGCGTTTATAACTGAGGGATTGTGGGCAAGATCTAGACATCCAAACTATTTCGGTGAAATTACTTTATGGACAGGCATTACAGTAATGGGCATATCTACTTTTGAAGGCATGAACTATTTAGCACTCTTCTCGCCAATTTTTTCATATCTATTACTAAACTACGTAAGTGGCGTGAGAATGCTGGAGCTTAGAGGGAAAAAAAAATGGGGACATCTTGATGCTTACCAAGCTTATAAAAAAAATACCGGGAAACTAATACCAAAAATTTTCTAAGATTTGCTTATTTTCTTAAATGTTTACAAATAAAGCACATTAAAAGATGTACATTTTTTATACTACTTGTGACACTAAATAAAACAAAGTCTGTACAATTACAGTGCAGATAAAAAGTTTGAATAATTACACAACACTAGTTAGACTAGTGAACCATTTTTCTAGGGAGAAAAAAAATGTCAAATAAAAGTTTATTAACTTTAGCCATGCTTGCTACATTCGTATCAGCATCTGAAATGGAACCAGTATTAGAGGTAGGCAGAGATAACACAGCGTTATCTGCTCAATCTCAAGATAAGATTGATCAAACAGAATCTGCAACTGACAAGCTCATCAACGAGTTTAAAGTTGTATCAAAGCAGGTTGAGGGTTTAAAGCTCTACAACGCTCAAAAAAGAATTCAAATTCAAGCGCAACTTGATCTTATGGATACATATGACGAGCAACTAATTCAGGTTGTAATTATGCAAAGACAAGTACCACCATTGGCACAACGCATGCTAGAAGGCCTAGAGAAATATGTAAAACTAGATACTCCATTTCATATCGAAGAAAGAATGCAGCGCCTGGACTTAGTCAGAGCCTCTCTTTCTAACCCAAAAGTCACAGCATCAGAGCAGGTAAGACAAATTTTAGAAGCCTATAACATTGAAGGTGAGTATGGAAGAAAGCTAGACGCTTATGATGAGACCATTGTTTTAGAAGGCAAAGAGATGGTAGTAAATATCTTAAGAGTTGGAAGATTAGGTATGTTCTTTCAAACAAAAGATGAAAGAAAAACAGGCTATTACGATACTGAGACTGGTTCTTGGGAAGAGTTGCCAGGAAGTTATAGAGTACAGGTTAGAGATGGCATTCGAATGGCTCAAAAGTTAGCACCCATGGATATCATGATGCTGCCTATAGTCTACAGAGGAGAAGCTTCATGAAAAATTTAAATAAATATTTACTGTCTTTTGTTTTGGTTGGATCAATTTCAGCGTTTGCTCAAGAGACCGCAGAAGGCGAACCAACCACTATTCAAGGCTTGCTTCAATTAGTTCAAGAGGGCAGAACCTCTGAGCAAACAGTGAACACTAAAAGGGAAGCAGACTTTCTTGTTGATAAGAATAAACAGGCTTCTAAATTAGCTGCTGAAAAAAGAGAGCTAGCGCGTCAAGAAAAAATTGCTGATCAGCTAGAAACAGAATATAAGACAAATGAATCTATCCTTGTAGTTAAAGAAACTGCATACAAAAAAGAGCTTGGCTCATTGGTAGAACTTTTTGGTCATCTTCAGAGTTCAGCCGGAGAAGCCAGCGCACTTTTTGCTGACTCTTTGTCTTCAGGACAGTATGGAAGAGATAGAGAAACTTTTCTGAATAATCTTTCTTCTAAAATGTCGAGCGCTACAGAGCTACCTACAATCAGAGAGCTTGAAGGTCTATGGTATGAGCTTCAAAGAGAAATGGTTGCTGGGTCTGAGGTTGTAACTTTTAATGCAAATGTTATTACCCTGGATGGAGAATCAGTTGAATGCGCCGTTACTAGAATCGGTTTATATAATGTTATCTGTGATGGCAAGTACTTAGAATATATTGGCAGCAAAGGACAGTATGCATTCTTAGGTAAGCAGCCAGAAGGTCGTTACGTCAGTACTGCAAAAAAACTGTCTAAAGCTGATGCAGGAGATGTTGTTAAATTTGGTGTAGATCCTACTGGCCCAGTTGGCGGAAGCTTACTTGCTAATTTAATTCAAAACCCAAGCCTCATGGAAAGAGTTCATCAAGGGCGTGAAGTTGGTTACATAATCATCTTTGTTGGTCTGATAGGTATCAGCATAGCTTTCTGGAAGCTATTCCAGCTATACACTATGGGTGTAGCAGTTAAGAAACAAGCCACATCGAAAACTCATGATCAATCTAATCCTCTAGGCAGAGTACTCGCTGTTGGAAAAGAGCACATGGGCAAAGATATTGAAACATTGGAACTGAAACTAGCAGAAGCTATTATGGCAGAAAGACCGACGATTGAGCGCGGTATCAATGTTGTGAAAATCATTTCAGTAGTTGCTCCTTTGGCCGGACTTTTAGGAACAGTTACAGGGATGATTGTGACCTTCCAGCAAATTACTTTGTTTGGAACAGGTGATCCCAAGATTATGGCTGGTGGTATTTCCCAAGCCCTCGTCACTACTGTGCTAGGTCTAGTAGTTGCAATTCCTACAACGCTTTTACATTCTTTTGCTAATTCTTCAGCAAGAGGCATTATTAATGTTCTTGAAGAGCAAAGCACAGGAATCGTAGCAGAGCATTCTGACAAGTAATTAGAAACAATGTTTTACGCAATTACTGAAGCATTTAATACCCTCAGGGACTTTATGTCTGCTGGGGGAAGCGTGCTTTGGCTAATAGCAATCTTGGCTGCATTTATGTGGGCCATTATCTTAGAGCGAATCTGGTACTTTAATGCAGGTCATAAGGTTTTTATGGCTGAGCTTAAGACTGAATGGGACTCTTTAAGTGACCATACAACCTGGAAGGCCAAACAAATTCAAGACAAACTTATTTCTCAAGGTAAAGAAGAGATCAATAAGCACCTTTCTTTAATAAATACTTGTGTTGCACTGGCGCCTCTATTTGGCCTACTTGGAACGGTTACAGGTATGATTGAAGTGTTTCAGGTGATGGCCTTTACCGGAGGTGGTGACGCCAGATCAATGGCAGGCGGCGTTTCTAAAGCCACCCTTCCGACCATGGCTGGGATGACCACTGCTCTTTCAGGCGTGTTTGCTACCATTTACTTAACTTCTGCGAAAAACAGAGAAGAGAATACAATTAAAACTACAATTAAAAGCTAAATAGGAGAATATTGTGAGAAGAAACGCCATATCCAGTGCAGTACAAGACGAAGAAGCAGAAATTAACATGACCCCCATGCTTGATGTTGTTTTTATTATGCTTATCTTTTTTATCGTCACAGCAAATTTTATTAAAGAGCCTGGTCTAGAAATTAACAGGCCAGATGCCAGCACTGCTGAAACTCAAGAGAATGCAGCAATTCTAATTGCAATTGGTGCTTCTGGTGAAATATGGATGGATGGCAGAAGAATCGATGCTCGACAAGTTAAAGCCAACGTTGTGAAACTCCTTGCTGACAACCCTCAGGGATCAGTTGTTATTCAGGCCGATGAAAAAGCAATGGCAGATACAATTATTAAAGTAATGGATGGCGCTAGAGAAGCAGGTGTGTTCAATATCTCCCTTGCATCCGAGCCAAAATAGAGAACTATATTGAATACAGCTGTTAATAGTTTAAATTCCGCTGCTCAACTTTTAACAAAGGTTGTTGATCCATTAGCGGCGTTATATTACAGAGCTTTTAATTATAATAAATATCTTGCAGGAACAGGTTTTGCTGCGCTTATTACTCTTGGCTTATTCTTCTTGATGGTGGCATTGATCTCTCTGGGAGATGACACTTTGCCAACCGACAACTCTCGTAAGCTTGGCGATGTGATTATGCCTGACAGAGATATCGATACTCTTTTTGATAATGTGGATAAACCTGAGGAGCCAGAAGAGCAACCCGAAGACATTGCCCAGCCTGAGTTGGATCTCGCACCGATTACAGGAATGGATGTTAGCCTTCCAAAACCAAAAGCAAATTTTGCTGCCAATGGTGGATTTTTTAGGGATGGTGAATATATTCCTTTATTTAAGGTTACGCCTATTTATCCGAGAAGAGCGCAGGAAAGAGGGATTATGGGTTACGCAGTGGTTTCTTTCACTATCACAGAAACTGGAACCGTAGAAAACTCAGAGCCGCTCGAAGGCATGTGTGGTGATCCCACCAATCCAGACACAGTCTTTAGAGCATGCTCAATCTTTAATTCAGCTGCTGCTAGAGCTGCGGGTAAGCTAAAATATAAGCCTAAAATAGTTGACGGAAAGGCTGTGAGAGTAGATAACGTACCCCATAAGTTTACTTTCATTCTGGAGGAATCTTAATGTTAAAATTATTATCTCGTAATGCATTTATTGTATTGGCTGTAAGTTTTTCATTCTCCTCGATAGACCTATCTGCACAAAATGCTAAATCAGATGGCGGTAAATCTGGAAAAACTCGCTCATATAAGAAAGCTAGAGTTCTCATGTCCTCAACGGCAAAACAAGTACAAAAAGTAGTTGAGGCTCTAGAAAGACAAAAAACTATTAAAGTTCCAGATCCTCTTAATGAAGGACAATTCATTGAGAAAGATGAAGACGATCCAGATTTCATAGAAGCCAGAAGACTCCTAACCGAGCTTCTTAACAGACAAGATGAGCTCAAAAGTTACGATAGATCCGTGATGTGGAATTACTGGGGTTATATTTATTTTAGTGATGAAGACTATGATAATGCCATGAGGTCTTATGAAAAGCTTTTAAATGAACCTGAGGCCACGATCCCGCTGAGAACTGCTTCGTTACTGACATTGGCCCAATTAAACCTTGTAAAAGAAAACTGGGATAAAGGTATTGCATTGATTCTGCAGTGGATGGATGAGGTAGAAAATGTTACGGCTCAGTCTCACTCATTATTAGGACAGGCATATTATCAAAAACAAGACTTTGTACAATCTAGAAAATCTATAGAAGAGGCAATCAGGATTGCAGAAGAAGTTGAAGAATATCGGCCAAAAGAACAATGGTACGTATTATTGGCGGCATGTCTTTATGAGTTAAAAGAAGCGAAAGTTATTAGTCAGCAATATGCACTAGAGCAGCAAGTGTTGATCTATGAAATTCTGGTCAACTATTACCCTAAAAAATCATATTTTATTCAATTGGGTGGTACATACGCTCAAATGGAAAGAGAGCAAGACTATATGCTCGTTCTCAAGGCAGCATATGAGAAAGACTTTCTTGACAAAGAGACTGAGTATCTAACTTTAGCTCAACTGCTTCTTTCTAACAAAAACCCCTACTGGGCTGCCCAGGTCTTGGTGGCAGGTCAAAAGAAAAAAGTTATGGTGAAGGATGAGAAAACAGGTAAAGAAGTGCCTGTGCCTGTTGTCAAAGACACAGAGAAAAACTTAAAGCTTTTGGCTGATTCCTGGAGAATGGCTCAGGAGATAGATAAGGCAATTCCAGTGCTTGAGAAGGCTGCCAAAATGTCTAAAACAGGAGATCTCTATGTTCTGTTGGGGAATCTTTATTTATTTGAAGACAGAATGGAAGACTCTATTCGTGCCATTGAGCTCGGACTAAAAAAATCTAAAGTTAAGAGCAGATCTCAGGCTCAGCTCGTCCTAGGGCAAGCACATTTTGAATTAGAAAATTTTGATGAAGCCAAGAAACAATTTAGAGCAGCAGCGCGAGACGAGGATAAGCGAATTAAAAAGACAGCTAACTCTTGGATTAAATATGCTGAAAATGAAGCAATTAGAGTTCAAAACCTAGCCTTAAGAAGAGAGTTTATAGAAAAATCTAACGCAAAAGCTCAGAGTAAGAGCTCTTAATTTTTTAGATACGTCTCAATTACAAAGTTATATTCATTGTCTGCATCTTTTGCATACGCCTCACTTGAGACTTTACGCCATTCCTGCAGGTTGACTGCCGGGTAAAATATATCCCCTGCAATCTCGCAATCCACTTTTGTGAGTACCAATTTATTAATTATGAGCATGCTTTCCTTAAAGACATGACCTCCACCAATGATCACCACTTCATTATCGATGTGTTGATGAGTATTCCAGGTATTTGCAGCTTCAATTCCCTCTGCTAAGTTTCTCACAACCTCAATGCCATCAGAGGAATGGAGCGAGGATGAGATAACAATATTGTGCCTATTGGGTAAAGGCCTACCTATAGACTCAAAAGTTTTCCTACCCATTACTATTGCTTTTTTTTGCGTATAAGCACTAAAGTGCTGAAGATCGCGCTTTAGTTTCCATGGCAGATCATTGTTAACTCCAATAACAGAGTTATTTGATAAAGCGACTAGATGCGAAATTTGCATACTAAATTGCCATAGGAGCCTTGATGGCTGGATGCGGTGCGTAATTCTTTAATACAAAATCATCAATACAAAGACGATCCAGATCATTGATGGATTCAATGTTTGGCATGATCAATTGGGGCAATGTTTTGGGCTCTCTTTTGAGTTGCTCACGAGCTTGCTCAATAGTATTTTTATAAATATGAGCATCACCAAAGGTATGAACAAAGTCGCCCACCTCTAAATTTAAGATATTTGCTAAAATTGATTGAAGCAGGGCATAGCTGGCTATATTAAACGGAACTCCTAGAAACATATCCGCACTGCGTTGGTACATCTGACATGACAGCCTGCCGTTCGTCGAAACATAAAATTGAGACATGACATGGCAAGGCGGCAATGCCATAGAATCTATCTGCCCAACATTCCAAGCACTCAAAATATGCCTTCTTCCCATAGGATTAGAATGAAGAGCGGCAATCAATTCATGAATCTGATCTTTACCCCCCCAATCCCTCCATTGCACCCCATATATAGGACCCAGTTTTTTGATGGTGCGAGAATTTATATAGCCCAGATCAACCCCTTGATTGTTTGCATTGTCAGTCCAAATAGTAGAAAACTTATCTAAATCAGTGAGCTCATCTCTGTTTTTCTGAAATCTAATCTCAGCAAGTCGACGCTCGTCATCAGAGCCTTCCAAAAACCAAAGTAACTCTGACACAACGCCCTTCCAAGCCAGAGTCTTTGTGGTGACAGCTGGAAAGCCATCCTGTAAATTAAAACGAAGCTGGTGCCCAAACGATGATAAAACTCCAGTGCCAGTTCGGTCATCTCGACTCTCACCATTTTCAAGAATGTACTCTAAGAGCTCAAGATATTGCTTCATATTTTTTTAGTGACTTGATAAGTAATATCAGGCCAATCACAAACATCGGAATGCTTAGTATCTGACCCATGCTTAATTGTAATGTAATAAAGCCCATGTGAGCATCGGGCTGCCTAAAGAACTCAATAAAAAATCTAATAACGCCATAGCCCATCAGAAAACAACCACTTAACACTCCAGTTTTATTTGTATTTTTGCCCACCCAGATTAATAACAAGAATAGAATTATTCCTTCAAACAACATTTCATATAGCTGTGAAGGGTGCCTAGGTAATCCATAAGGATCTGTTGGAAAAATAAAACCCCAGCTTGCATCTGTGGGTCGCCCATAAAGCTCTCCATTTAAGAAATTACCAATTCTCACAAGACCCAATCCAATTGGCATAGCTGCACACACAGCATCTGCTAACCTTAGAAAAGAGATCGCCTGTTTAAGGGAATAGACATAAAGACTAGCAATAACGCCTATGAGCCCACCATGGAAACTTAAGCCACCTTCCCACACGAAAAATAAGCTTAAGGGGTTGCTCGCAAGCTGATCTAGGCCGTAAAAGAACATGTAGCCCATTCTTCCACCAAGCATGGCTCCAAATATTAACCCATAGAGAAAGACGATGTCATTCGCCTGCTCTTCAGATAATCCAAGCTCTTTAATAATGGCATGATTCTTTAAATATTGAAAAATGAAGACCGCAGACAGTACCCATGTCACGGCATAGTATTGGATTTTAATAAATCCAATATTTATAAGACTAGGGTTATTAAAAAATTCTGAGAGCTCTACAATCAATTTACTGCCACCATAATTCCAACCAGCATTAAAAAGACTCCAAATAAAATTTTGAGGGTCCGTTCAGGAATAGAGTGACTGATGCTAGCGCCAACCTTGGCTGTAATAATACTTGCGCAAGCAATTCCTAGGACTGCAGGCCAAAAAATAAACCCTGATGTCATGTGAGGCAGCCCAAGATGATCTTTGCCAAAATACATGTAACCAACAGCTCCGGCTATGGCAATGGGAGCACCACACGCTGCAGCAGTGCCTATTCCTTTTCTGATATTGTATCCTCCAGCAATCAGCAGAGGTGTTGTAAACGAGCCTCCTCCAATACCAATAATTGCTGAAAGACCGCCAATCCAAGTTCCATGCAAGGGAGCAGTTAGTCTGGAGACAATAACTATTTTTTTTGTTGGATCCATAAGTAGCTTAGAGTAATTCAGAACCATGTCTGAGCCAATGCCCAATAGAAAAAGCGTAATAATTACTTTTAAGTTATCACCGCTCAAGGATGTTGCATACTTAGCGCCAAGCAGAGCCCCTAAAACCATACCAGCAGATAAGGGCATCACAAGCCTCCATTCAACACTTTGTTTTAAGTGATGGGAATAAGCTGAGGATAGCGCCGAGAAAAAAATACTGGCCAAGGATGTCCCAATAGCAAGATAGACCACTATGGAGGAATCAAAACCCATTCGGTAGAACATAAAAATGAGCGCAGGAACTAAAATACTGCCGCCACCTATCCCAAACATACCTGCGAGCAAGCCTGTAAAGCTTCCCAAGAGAAGGAAAAGCAAGAGATCAATCATTCGCTACATCTATATATGTTGCAAGAAATTCATTTAGGACACTTAAATACACTTCCTTTTTAAATGACACAATATGCGAAAGAGGGTACCAAAAGCTTACCCATTTATAGGCAACAAATTCCTGCGGCACTTCATTCAATAAATTGATTGTCAGTTTAGTTTTTGCTTTTAATAAAAACCATTTTTGTGTTTGCCCTTTAAATTTTTTCATGACGTCAGATCTTTGTTGGTATTTATCGGGGAGATCATATTGATACCAATGCAAACTTTCTTTAATAATTGAGACATCTTTTTTAAGTATCCCGACTTCTTCAAGTAGCTCTCTGTATGCAGCGATCTTTGTGGATTCTCCAGCATCAATTCCACCTTGTGGAAATTGCCAAGTTTGTTGATCTTTTCTCCGGCAAATCAGTAATTGATTTTGCTCATTGAGCACAATTAGGCCAACATTTTTTCTATACAATTTATCATTCATGTTAGATTAACCCCTTATGAACAACCCTTCTTTAGTAATTTTTGATTTAGATAATACCATTTTAAATGGTGATTCAGATTATGCGATGATTAATTATTTAGTTCATACCAATGTGCTTGATGAGAGTGCAGGCAAGCAAAATAAAATATTTATTGACGACTATCAAAGAGGTGAATTAGATTTTGATGCTTATACAACTTTTGCCTTGAGTGCATATGTTGGGCTGATCCAATCAGAAATAGATGCATACATAACCCCGTTCGTCGCCAAAGTTATCGAGCCCATGATTAATGTTTTCGCACTTAAAATGATCCATGACCATGGCGATCAGGGAGATACCCTCTTGCTTGCAAGTGCGACCAATGAATTAATTGTCAGGCCGATTGCAAAAAGATTGCAAATACCAAACGTCATTGCGACGCAGGTCGAATTTATAGACGATAAATGCTCGGGTGCATATATCCCGCCGTCAGCCCTGGGGGCAGGAAAGCTCAAGCTGGTAAGGCAATGGATGGAGCAGAATGACTATAGTCGATTTGAAGATGTAACTTTTTACTCAGATTCAATTAACGATTTACCTCTATTAGAGGCAGTAGGTCATCCTAGGGCTGTGAATCCTGACCCATTACTTGAAAAGATTGCTATGGACAGGGGATGGGAGGTTATCGCTCTCCCAACAATTTAGGCTTCTTCTTTAAAATCAGACATTGATGGGCAGGTGCACATCAAATTTCGATCTCCATAGACATTATCAATTCTACCAACAGGCGGCCAATATTTATTTTTATCACGATTGGCTGCTGGATAGGCCGCGACAGATCGCGGATATTTATAGTTCCAATTATCGCTGGTCACCACTTCTGCACAATGTGGCGCATTCCTCAGAGGGCTATCTTCAATTGCATAATGTTTATCTTCTACATCACGTATTTCTTGCCTAATGCTAATCATGGCATCAATAAATCTATCCAGCTCCACAAGAGACTCACTTTCTGTGGGCTCAATCATCAAGGTGCCCGGCACTGGGAAGGACATGGTGGGCGCATGAAATCCAAAATCTACCAAACGCTTCGCTATGTCATCAACCTCAACCCCGCATAGCTCTTTTAATGGACGAATATCTAAAATGCACTCATGCGCTATGAGTCCATTCTGGCCTGTGTACAAAACTTTGTAGTGTGGACTGAGCTTATGCGCAATATAATTTGCACTGAGAATTGCTATTTGAGTGGCCCTTCTTAGCCCGGTGGCTCCCATCATCTGAATATACATCCAGCTAATAGGTAAAATAGATGCACTGCCAAAATTTGTTGCAGAGACAGGCCCAACATTTTCTGAGGAAGCGTCATAGCTTAAGGGGTCGGAGGGTAAATGTGGCACCAAGTCTTTAACCACGCCAATGGGTCCAACACCAGGACCACCACCACCATGAGGAATACAGAAAGTTTTATGTAAATTTAAATGGGATACATCGCCGCCAAACTCTCCAGGTTTACACAGCCCAACCATGGCATTGAGATTAGCCCCATCAATATAAACTTTACCGCCATGCGAATGAATGATGTCACATACTTCGGTCACAGTTGTTTCAAAGACCCCATGAGTAGAAGGGTAGGTGATCATGATCGCCGCCAATTCATTTGAGTATTTTTCTGCTTTATTGGTGAGATCTTCGAGATCAATATTCCCTTTTTTGTCGCAACTCACTGGCACCACTTTCATGCCTGCCATTTGTGCTGATGCTGGGTTAGTACCGTGCGCAGACTCTGGAATTAGACATATTTTTCTTTGATGATCATTGTTAGCTCTGTGAAAAGCATCAATGGCTAGCAATCCTGCGTACTCACCTTGAGATCCAGCATTGGGTTGCAATGAAATAGCGGCATAGCCTGTAATAGTTGCTAATTGAGCTTCAAGCCCGCTCACTAATTCTTGATAGCCTTTGGTCTGATCGGCTGGAGCATAAGGATGAATATTTGAAAATTCTTCCCAGCCCACTGGAATCATTTCAGAGGTTGCATTGAGTTTCATGGTGCAAGAACCAAGCGGAATCATAGCTCGATCTAAAGCAATATCTTTGTCATAGAGCTTTCTGATATAGCGCAACATCTCTGTCTCAGTTCGATACAAATGAAAGACTGGATGCGTGAGGTAAGGCGAGGTTCTGGTGAGAGGAGTTGGAATTCCAAATTCCTCCTTGCTTTGCTCGGGACTTTGAGAGCCAGCAAATAAATTGATTAATGCGTCTACTGCTTCAGCAGTGGTCGTTTCATCTAGAGAGATAATCAGTAGATCTCCAGCGCACCGAATATTTATTTCTTGCGCTTGAGCCGCCTCATGAATTGATCGGGCTGAACCATAGGCTTGAATACACACGGTATCAAAAAAATGCCTTGCTCTTAATTCAAATCCATTGGCTCTAACCGACTCAGCTAACCTGATAGCTTTGTTATTAATGGTTTGTGCAATTTGCTTAAGACCCTCTGGTCCATGATAAGCAGCATAAAATCCAGCCATGATGGCTAGTAATGCTTGGGCGGTGCATATGTTGCTCGTGGCTTTCTCTCGTCTGATGTGCTGCTCTCTGGTTTGCAGGGCTAGTCGATAGGCCGTCTTACCATGCTCATCAATAGATGCGCCTACAAGCCTTCCAGGCAATGATCTTTTATAAGCTTCTTTGGTGGCCATGAAGGCTGCATGAGGTCCGCCAAAGCCAAGAGGCACTCCAAATCTTTGAGAGCTACCAATTGCAATATCAGCCCCAAGCTCTCCCGGACTTTTTAGGAGGGTTAAGGCCATCAGATCTGTGGCCATAATCACCAGGCCATTATGGTTATGCAGATTCTCGATTGCGGCAGCATAATCACAGATTTCACCATGATTATTTGGGTATTGAATCAAGGCCCCAAAATACATTTCTTCAGACAGATCTTCTAAGGATTGAGGGTCTCCAATGATCACCTCTATGCCTATGGGTTTAGCTCTGGCACTAACCACGGCAATGGTTTGAGGGAAACAGTTCTCATCTATAAAGAATTTTTGAGACTTTGATTTACCAACTCTTGAGACCAAGGTCATAGCTTCAGCTGCTGCAGTCGCCTCATCAAGCAAAGAGGCATTAGCGATCTCTAATCCTGTGAGATCTCCAACCATCGTTTGAAAGTTTATGAGCGCCTCAAGCCTGCCTTGAGAAATCTCAGGTTGATAAGGTGTATATGAGGTATACCATCCTGGGTTTTCAAATACATTTCTCAAGATTACCTTTGGGGTAATGGTCCCGTAGTAGCCTTGCCCAAGAAATGACTTAAAGACATGATTTTTTTTAGCGATCTTCTTTAATGCTTGCAGGGCTTCTTCTTCAGACATGGGCGCGCTTAATGCGAGATCGTCCTCAATAAAAATATTTTCGGGTAAGACAGATTTGGAGAAATCTTCTAGGCTGACATAGCCGAGCTCAGTTAACAGCGAGTCAACGTTGGCTTGGTTTAAACCCAGGTGCCTGAGGGCAAAATTATTATAGTGATCCATAAATATTCAAGTAGTTATAACAACAACGATTCAACAATTCTAAGGCGAAAGATCTATTTGCTAGAGTTAGTCCTCGCAGACTGCACGGTAATCCTCAGGAGAGAGTAAACTCTCAACTTCTCCCAAGTCTAACGGGGCCATTTTATAAAACCACCCATCGTCATATGGTGAAGAATTAATAATCTCAGGTTGATCCTCTAAAGTAGGATTCACTTCTATCACTTCACCAGAAAGAGGAGAGTAAACATCGGATGCCGCTTTAACAGATTCGACAATTGCCGCATCACTTTCAGCATCTATAGATTGACCAACTTCTGGTAGCTCCACAAACACAATATCACCCAATAAGTCTTGTGCGTGATCGCTAATCCCCACTGTGACAGTGCCATCGGTCTCTACCCGAACCCACTCATGAGAAGAAAGAAATTTTAAATCGCCTGGTATGTCACTCATGAAGAAATTTTACCCTTTCTTAAGAATCTAGGCGATATAAAATTAATATTTAATGCTTTATTTCTTATCATAACCTTGCCGCTCTTTCCAAAGCCTTGATCTACTCTCGCTAATCCAATACTGGCTTCAAGTGTGGGTGAGTAGGTTCCACTCAAGATGATGCCTTGCCCGTGCTCATGAGAAATTTCATACCCGGGTCTCAGCACGCCTCGGCCTTCTAACATGACCCCAATAATTTTTTGACATGAGCTTTGGTCAATCTCTAATAAGGATTGTTTGCCAATAAAATCTCTTGAGTCATCTGCAGTATCAATGGTCCAGGCTAAATTAGACTCATAGGGATGATGAGTAACGGTCATGTCATTGCCATAGAGATTTAACCCAGCCTCAAGTCTCAGAGTATCTCTTGCACCTAGCCCAATCGGCACGCAGCCCTTCTCTAGTGCTGCATTCCAAAAGCTTAGTATGTCATCGTTAGGAACAATTAACTCCAAGCCATCTTCACCGGTATAGCCTGTTCGAGCATACAGATGATCGCCTTCAAACATACATCCAAAGGTCTCTAAATCCTTGATGGAATCAGAGATTTCATCCATAGCTAAGAGCGTTTCAACAGCTTTGGGGCCTTGTATGGCTAAAATCCCCATGTCCGATCTTTCAATCACCTCAACTCCAAACTCAGCAGCATATTTTTTATACCATGCAGCATTTTGCTCTCGCGTAGAACAGTTAGAAACCAGTCTGAATTTCTCGTCAGCATGGTAAATAATAAGGTCATCCAAGATTCCGCCATCCTCATTTAGAATGACCCCGTAGAGAGCCTTATTGGCACTGGCTATCTTTTTAATATCATTAGCAAATATCTTTTCAAAAAATCCTATCTGATCGCCACCATTGAAATCAAAGACTGCCATGTGTGAGACATCAAAAATACCAACAGATTTTCTAACCGCATGATGCTCTTCCATCAAAGAAGAGTAGCTAATAGGCATATCCCATTGGGCAAAATTTACCATTTTTGCACCCAAGGCCTTGTGTGAAGCATGCAAGGTAGTTTTTTTTGGCTCAGTCATTTGATGTATTGGGTATAAAAAGTTTTTAAATCAAAAATAATACTGTTATTTTAACTTATTTCCCTCCTTGTAAGAGGTAACTTTTTTACATGTTTATGTTATTCTAAATGAGAATGATTCTCATTGAAGGAAAATTAAAGGAAGAAGAGTATGGCTGAATTTATCATAGTGTTTCGTGAGGTGTTAGAAGCCTCATTAGTGGTTGGTATCATTTATCTTTTAATAGAAAAAACCAATCAACCCTCTCACTTTTCCAAGCTTTGGTCCGGGGTCTTCGCATCAATTCTCGCCAGCATAGCAGTTGGTTTTATAGTGATTCAGGCTAAAAATATATTAGGCAATAACTCGACTCAGGCTTTATTTGAAGCTATTTTCTTATACCTCACAGCATTCCTCATTTGGTATGTAATTTTTTGGCTATCAAAAAATGTGAGTGATAAAAAAGTTCTTGAGGGAAAAACTTTGCAGGCCATGGAGCTGTCCTCTATGGGTGTATTTTTTGTAGTTTTTTTTGCAATCTTGAGAGAAGGGTTTGAAACAGCAATTTTCTTAATTTCTAGCTTTTCCATTACCGGCACTTTTTCATACCTTGGGTTTATCTCTGGAGCCATGCTTGCAATTTTGATTGGCTATTTGATCGTTGCACAGGGCAGGAAGGTAGATTTAAAAAATGTTTTTAAATATACGACTCTGTTACTGGTTTTTCTTTCTGCTGGGATGATTGCTTATGGGACGCACGAAGCCGAAGAGTACTTGGTTAAATCAGGCAAAATTGAAAACTCTAAAATTTACAGAGTCTGGAATATATTAGAGCCAGCGGAGGTTGTTCCTGGTGTTGGCAAGGTTTCTCATATAATGCATGACAAAGGTGCCATTGGAGTTTTTCTAAAAGGATTTTTTGGGTACAACAGCAACCCCAATATTCCAGAAGTAATTTTATGGATGCTGGCCATGATCTTTGGACTCAACATGTGGCGACGTTTTTATTATTAACTAGGAGTCCAGCTGATCCATATTTTGGATTGCCTTGTTCATCTGTCTTTCTCTGGTAGCGTGTTCATTGACTGCCTTTAGCATGGCATCAGTTTTTTTCTGAAGGTCTTCGGTAGAACTTCCAAAATTTGCAAACTCTTTTTTTAGCTTGCCAAACTCTGTCATGATTTCGCCTGCCCGTTCATTTAATGCAAGAGTGCGAAAGCCCATATGAACACTGATGAGATAGGCTGCTAGGGAATTTGGGCCCATAATCAGCACTCTGTTGTCCCTAAAGATTTCTTCCCTGATGTTACCAATGGAGTCGATGAGCTGCATCAAAGATTCGCTTGGTATATACATAATTCCCAAATCGACAGTCACACCTGATTGCATGTATTTACTATTAATGTCCAAGGCATCCTTAAAGACATGCCTGCGAATATCATCAATCGCTTTTTTAATTAGCTGGGCATCACTATTATCCACAGCCGCAAGGTAACTATCGAAGAGACCTGAGGGAAATTTAGCATCTATGGGCAAGAGCAATCCCTCGGGGAGCTTGATGGCAAATTCCACTCTTTTACCAGATCCAACAATCACTTCTGCATTTGCTGTGTATTGATTGGCATGGAAGATATCTTTGATGATGGCATCGAGAGACCACTCACCAAATTTCCCGGCCAGAGTGCCGCCCGATAAATATCGATTCAGCTTACTGAGAGGGTCTTGAAAGGACTGGATGTCCTTGGATAGATCAAACAAGGTGGCTTCTTGTCTTTCTACTGCTTTATCCAGATCTCTAAGAGATTCTTTCGAGCTAACAGATGCAGCATCAGGCTTTAAATTTAAATAAATTAAGATCCCCAGCAAGAGGATGATTACAACCAAAAGTATTGATATGTACGCCACTTATTACTTTATCCTATAAAATATATTCACCAATATAGCTAATGATACTATGGAAAAATCTTTGGAATCTAAATTCACTGCCTTAAAAGCACAAGGCCTATCAATTGACTTAACTCGAGGCAAGCCAGGATCAGAGCAGTTGGATTTATCTAATTTATTGCTGAGCATGGAGGTTTCCCCTCAGAGTTCCAATGGAACTGATGTGCGAAACTATGGAGAGCCCCTGGGCATCTTGGAGGCAAGAGAGCTTGGTGCAAGCCTCTTGTCAGCCCCAATAGACAGCACCTTAGTTGGAGAGCAATCTAGCCTGTTGTTGATCTATCAATTGATTCTTGCAAACTACTTATTTGGTCTAAAAAATCCCTGGAAAGATCAAGAGAATCTTAAATTTATATGCCCCGTACCTGGTTTTGATAGACACTTTAGGCTGCTTGAAGATTTTGGAATAGAGATGTTAACCGTTCCTTTGACCGGATCTGGAATTGACATGAAAGCTGTGCATGCACTGCTGCAAGAGCATGAGAATATTAAGGGTATTATTTGTGTGCCACGGCACTCTAATCCAACAGGCGATACTTACACTGATGAAAATATTTCAGCCCTGCTTGAAGCTGGTAAAGCTTATTCTGAGGAGTTTTTATTTATTTTTGATCATGCGTATTTGCTTCATGATTTTTTACCTTCGCTATGTCAAACACCAACCTGGGAGCTAATTAAGCAATCTGAAGTAGAGGATCAAGCAGCAGTTTTTTGCTCATTCTCCAAGGTTACTTTCGGCGGTGGCGGCTTGGCTTTTGCAGCAGCAGGCAAGCCGGTCTTTGATTTATTGATAAGACAAAGAGCCTCCATGATTGTGTGCTCTGATAAACCCAATCAATTACGCCATGTACAATTTCTAAAAGATCATGCTGGGGTTATTAAGCACATGAGCAAGCATGCTGAGATTGTTCGACCTAAATTTGAACTAGCTTTTGCAGCTTTGGATGCTTTAAGTCCTGACATAGGAGATTATCAAAGACCAACTGGCGGGTACTTTATTTCATACAATGCTAAGCGACCCATCGCGACAAGAGTTATTGAGCTTTGCAAGGAAGTGGGGGTATTAATTACACCAGCAGGATCAACCTTTCCTCATTTTCTTGATCCCTTGGATTCAAACATTCGACTGGCACCTACTTTTTTAGGAATTGATGAGCTAAAGATTGCAATGGATGTGTTCGTGACCGCCTTGGAAATAGCCCATCAAGAAACTGCTTAGTTTATAGCTCTTGCCATGGGTATAAATTTACCATTTTCAAAATGAGAGAAGAGGTTTTGAATTTCAGGGTGCTTGGGCAAGTCCTCTGATTCATCGTGGAGTAAATTTTGCTCTGAAACATATGCAATATAAAAAATATGCCCATTTTCTGCAAAGAGATGATAGAAGGGTTGATTTTTAATGGGTCGAATAGAAGATGGAATCGACTGATACCATTCTTCGGTATTATTGAACTCCGGATCGACATCAAAGATCACGCCGCGAAAATCTAAAAACCTATGCTTGACCACCGCTCCGATCGCAAACTTTGTTTCTACTAACTCTTGTTTTATATTGTCCATATCAATAAGTAAATTATACCCAGTTAATAGGCACAAATAATGTTAGTTTCCTCGACCCCGACCATAGAAGGCAAAAAAATTGAAACCTACCACGGTGTTGTAACCGGTAGCACCGTTCGAGCTCGACATCTGGGCACAGATATTCTGGCGACTTTAAAAAATCTAATTGGTGGAGAGCTCAAGAGCTACTCTATTTTATTAACTGCTGCACGAGAAGAAGCAGTTGAGCGAATGATTGCAAACGCAGAGGCACTAGATGCTAATGCAATTCTAAATTTTAGATTCCAAACTTCTACCATTGCACCTGGAGCTTCTGAAGTTATTGCTTATGGAACAGCGGTAACACTAGGTGATTAACTCTATTAAAGTTTTTGGAGAGCGGCATTGCGGGACTAATGCCATCGGCTATTTTGCTGGTAAAAACTTCAATCTAAGATTTCAACATTACGATTTTCTTGGGTGGAAGCATCGTTTAGCTCCCAAGCAAGAAGAGTGGTCAAAGTTTACTGTAGATCAGTGCCTCTTTATCTTCTGCTTAAGAAACCCATACTCATGGTTGAAGGCCATGCATCGAGAGCCTTACTATGACCATTACCCAAAAATCAAAGAGCTGAGTTTTGAACAATTTATTCAATTCTCCATTGAGGATTATGAAAACTCTATAACTATGTGGAATCAAAAAAATGCGAGCTATTTAAGCATGGCGGCTGAGGTTCCGCATGCGATGATTGTTCCCCTAGAAAGATTTCATTCTTCTCAGGCAGGAGTTCATTTAGAGATTCAGCAGATTCTTGGGTATTCAGATACACCCCTCATTCCCATGCAAGATTATGTCAATGGCAGAGGGGTGCATGCTCAAAAAGATATTGAATCTGCATTAGCCATCCCCACATTAGATCAAAATGTCATAGAATTAATTAATGCCTCTTTGTCCCAAAAGGTCATGAAGCAATGCAATTATCAACAGATTTAAAACCAAGACAAAAATATGAACAACAAAGAAAAAGCTGCATTCAGGGAAAGTGTCATAGTCGTCATGATGGGCTTAGCCATCAATTTCCCCCTACAAACTTTTCTGCTTTGGCTCACCATTGACAGTTGGAGCTGGACGAATACCTTGGCCATCTCTCTTTTCACACAAGCAATTTTAACTGTGGTGGCCTTGATTAGAGTGTATTCAATTCGAATGAGGTTTCTGCGAGGAAAATTTTGAGCCTCCCAATGATCGATTATGGCTATCAGGCTCTTTATACTGAATGCCCAATGACATTATTTAATTGATCTAAGCGACCTCACATTAGATTCAATAAATTTCATAATAGCAGCGGCGACATTAACTCCAGAGGTTGATTCTATTCCCTCTAGCCCAGGTGAGCTATTTACCTCAAGCACTTTTGGGCCATCATTCGTTCTTATAATATCAACGCCGGCCACATTTAAACCAAGTACCCTAGAGGCTCGAATCGCGATATCTCTTTCCTCTTTTGTGATCTCAATTGGGCTGCCAGAGCCACCAGCGTGAAGGTTGGATTTAAATTCACCTTCTGCAGCTGTCCTTAGCATGGAGGCCACCACTTTTCTACCTACTACAAAACACCTTAGATCTGAGCCACCTGCTTCTTTAATAAATTCTTGGGAGATAAAATTTGCATCCAGCCCCTGAAATGCACCAATGACTGCAGATGCTGCCTTGCTAGTCTCAGCTAACACGACTCCCCGACCTCCAGTGCTATTTAAAAGCTTTAAGACCAAAGGTGATCCTCCCGTCAACGCAATAAGATTCTTTGTATCTTTTGGGGAACTTGCAAAAGCTGTATCTGGCATTGGAATTTTATGACGGACTAGAATTTGATGTGCAGCTAATTTATCTCTAGAGGATCCAATGGCATCTGCTGAATTTATACAATATGTTCCCATAGCTTGAAACTGACGAACTACAGCCATCCCGTAAAAAGTAACTGAAACACCAATTCTAGGAATAACAGCATCATAGTGGGGCAGAGCCACACCATCATAATGAATTTCTGGATTTCTAGAGTTAATGTTCAGGTAACATCTTTTGGTATTAATAACATCAACTTCATGATTCATGCTTTCCGCTACCTGAATGAACCTTTTTATTGAGTAATTCTTTGGACTCATCGTTAAGATAGCAATCTTTAAACTACCGAAAGATGGCTTGTTCTTGACGATCTTTTTGTACTTCTCATAAGATAGCTCTGGCTGCATAAAAGAGGCATCAGGAATTACCGTGAGTTTTTCTAGGGCTTGCCTGCCCAAGATCATTCTGTAAGCCATATTTTCTCTATTGGTTAATGAAATCTCTATGTCCCATGTTTTTGGCCCTATTTTTATAGATGTGGAAATAATATATCTGAGTTCTGATGCCCCATTTGAGGAGGTCACCTCTCGCTGATCAATTACTTTTGCTGAGCACAGAATCCTTACTTCTGGCTGCTGAACATCTGGAGACAACTCAAAAATTACTTTTCTATTTTTAGCTGTGCCAGCTAATCTAATATTGTTTGCATGAAGAGCAGAAGTTTTAGCACCAGTATCAGTTTTAATTTTTAAGGCTGAAATACCAAGTTTTGGAAATGACGCCCATTCTTCCCATCCAATTTGAAAATCTTTCATCGGCAAATTATATGCTGAAGATGGCGTTTTGATTATAGATTTTTAATTTGGAGATCAGCTTTAATTTTTTGATGCGATTGCTTAGTAATTTTATAACGTGCATAAAAAAATGCCGCAATTAAACCCCAGATCATTGCAAAAGGGCCATCAATCAAACCAAGATGAAATATAGTCTCATTAGAGATCTCTCCAGGCTTACTATTAGTTGGAAAGTTAATAAAATCCAATGCAAGCCCCGCAACCACATGACCAATGCCGCTTGAAGTCTTTGCAAAGAGGGTCCTTGCTGCATAAAAAACCCCTTCCTGCCTTACGCCTGTATTGAGCTCGTGCTCATCTGCTATGTCTGCCAAGGCAGACATCACGCTGATGTTTAAAACTGAACCGCCGACAGAGGTAATGGAGCCAAAAAAAATAATAAAGATAACTAAATTTGTTGAGCTATTTTCTGGGGCTAGCCCTAGCAGCCTTAGATTTACCGCAGCAGACCAGAAGATACTCAGCACAATTACACTGACAACCATGATCACCGGCTTATCAAATCTTTGGTGCAGCCTTGCCGTGATTGCAAACCCAAGACCGAATCCTAAAATATTATTAATGACTAATAGCCCAATTTGTGTGGGTGAGAGCTCCCAAAAAAAGGTCCCCATATAAATGGCAAGTGTTTCATGAGTTCCTATAAGAAGGGTAATAAAAAACATTCCAGCAACCAGTCTTAAATAGTTTCGATTGCCAAGCGCTCCAATAATATCTTGCAATAAATCCATAGGTGAAATTTTGGGAGTACTATCTAAAGGCTGTTTTAAATAAGGAATGCGATCTCTTGTAAAGTATGCAGAAGATAGGATGCATACAGCAATTAAGATGGTGCTGAAGATAACGATAGGGGTATATGCCGCTTGATTGAGCTGACCAATTTCTTCTCCCGAAAAATTAGGAAACACAAGAAACCATGCAAATATATGCATGATAATCACGCCCATGTAGCCAAGAAGATTGTTGTAACTCATCACTCTACTTCTCTCAATATAATCCTCTGAGAGCTCTGCGCCGAGAGCTAAATGAGGAACCGCAAACAAGGTAATGCTAACTCTCAGAATAATTGTGGTTCCAATCAACCAGGCAAATAATCCATAGTTTGATAGCCCATCAGGCGGGAAAAACATTAAGCAGATTGCCAGCACAGTGGGGAAGGGAGCAAAGAACATAAACGGATGCCTGCGTCCCCATTTAGATTTAAAGCGATCAGAGATAGATCCCATAACAGGATCAGAGATTGCATCAAAAATAATGGCTATTAATACTGCAAACCCGGTAAGAGAGCCTGAAAGACCGAGAACCTGATTATAGAAAAAGAAAGTGATGCCTGAAAATATCCAGTTTGTTGCAGCCTCACCGGTGGCGCCTATACCAAAAGCTAATTTAGTTTTTACTGTTAGTTGTTCTGCGTCCAAGTTGATACTTTTCCCTTCATTCTAGCCTTGAAAGAGTGTTTAGGTAAAATAACTAGATGGAATTAAAAATGTACCAAGTTGACGCCTTTGCTTCAAAATTATTTTCAGGCAATCCCGCTGCGGTAGTGATTGTAGAATCTCCTCTTTCAGAAGAGTTAATGCAATCGATAGCACTAGAAAACAATCTCTCTGAAACAGCCTTTGTTAGCATTCATGATACCCCGATATCTATTAGATGGTTTACCCCTTTAATTGAGGTTGACCTTTGTGGCCATGCCACTCTAGCAAGCGCTCGAATACTTTTCGAGCATTTCCCTGAACTGTCTGGTAATGAGATCACTTTTACTTCCAAAAGTGGAAAATTAACAGTCTCCAAGAACAAAGACAATCTTTGTCTTAATTGTCCTATAGACCAACCAAATATTTTGGAACCTGACCCATTATTTACAGAAATCTTGGGAAAGGAGCCAGAGAAATTACTGAAAGGAAAAGATGATTATTTAGCAGTTTTTAAAACTCAAACTCAAATTGAAGAGATGCAACCACATTTTCAATTACTGTCAGAGATTCATGCTCGTGGACTTGTGATCTCTGCTCCAGGGGATGATGTAGATTTTGTTTCTAGATGTTTTTACCCCCAGGCTGGAATTGAAGAGGATCCAGTTACAGGCTCAGCTCACACAATGCTCACTCCTTATTGGGCTAAACAATTGAAAAAAGATGAACTTTCAGCACGTCAATTATCTAAAAGAGGTGGGAATCTTGCTTGTAGACTGGCTGATGATCGAGTATTAATATCAGGTACAAGCGTGATTTATTTTGCTGGAATCATTTCTATTGTTTAAACTTTAACTTTATTTATTTAGGAGAAAATTGATGACCATTTATATTATCTATGCTTTATTGCTTACTATTACTCAGGTTTGGATTGTGCCAATGGCTTTTAATGCAAACAATTTTAGCTGGCTTACCTCCAATAGAGATGAACCAATTAATTCATCAGTCATGGCGGGGCGTGCAAGTAGAGCCAGTACAAATTTACAAGAAAGCCTTCCAGCATTTTTGGCATTAGCTTTATTATCAATGCAGTTAGATATAGATGTGACAGGACTGGCATGCTGGTGGCTAGCTTTTAGGGTGGGTCATGTCATTACATATATCGCAGGCATAGCGTTATTAAGAACATTAACTTGGTTTGGCTCTATTATCTCTTTAATCATGATGGCACTAGCCTTGATATAAGACAGAGAGATGCAAAGCAAAAAAGGGGCTAAAGCCCCTTTTTTAATTAGATAAAATACTATCTTTATTTATCTTTTAGCCATTAGGGTTGATTAATACTTTTTCACCAGTTGCTTGCTTGGCATACACCATCAAAGCCTCGAGAGTTAAGGCGCCCTCTAAAGAAACTTCTTGAGTGTACTTGCTAGCAAATGTAGTTTTGATTTCATTGGCAACCCTAGCTTGAAGCTCACCCACTTTTTCAAATCCAACTTTTCCTAGGAATGGTGTTAATAAAAATCCACCAATGCCCCAATACATCCCAAAAGTCCGATTATTTGGCAAAGTAATTCCAGACTGATTTAGCCCACCGTAAATATAGACTTGCTTGTGTTGAGTTGAACCATAGGGACTATACTCAGTTGCATTTTTTCTTGCTGCAACTTCCATGCAGGTTAGTATCTTTCCGGCTAATTCGCCTCCACCAGTAGCATCAAATGCAAGAGTTGCTTTTGTTTCAATGATCGCTGCAGTTAGCTGTTCCATGAAATCATCATCAGAGGAATTACACACAAATTGTGCGCCAATGGATTTTAATAAATCAACGTGCTCTTGTTTTCGAACAATGTTAACAAGCTGTACCCCATCATCTACACATATTTTAACAAGCATTTGGCCTAAATTAGAGGCAGCAGCTGTATGAACAAGCGCTGTGTGTCCTTCCATTTTCATGGTCTCTACCATGCCAAGAGCCGTCAACGGATTCACAAAGCTTGATGCGCAATCTCTAGGTTCGGTTCCTTCATTCATGACCATACAGCTTGCTGCAGGAAGACATCTATATTGAGAGTACATACCCCCTCCAACCACGCTCACAACTTTGCCTAATAATTCTTGCGCATTTGCGCCGGCTTCAATTACAACCCCAGAGCCTTCGTTTCCAACGGGCATTGAAATATTAAGTCTTGGCTGCATTGCACTCATAATTGCTGCAGGAACATCCATGGTAATTTTAGAGCCTTCAACCTTAAGAGTGTTGATGTCGCCAGGTCCAAGCAATAAACCTAGATCTGATGGATTAATTGGCGTTGCCTGAACCTCTATTAAGACCTCATCATCTTTTGGCACTGGTCGGGCTGAATCAGTGATGGCTATTTCAAGCTTGCCTTGGTCGGTTACAGTAGAAGTAATTTGTTTATTTGTTGTCATTTTTTCTCCAAAGAGTTAAATCATATTAATATAAGAACATCACTATACAACTTAGAGCATGCTCTAAGTCAAGGAAACGGGATTTAAAAATATTTATGAACAATCTTTCTAATAGAGTCGGCATTATTGGTGGAGGAATAGCTGGCCTCACCCTTGGCTGCACTTTATTAAAAGAAGGAATTCCAGCTATTATTTTTGAACAGTCATCTGAAGAAAAATCTCACGGGGCTGCAATATCGCTTTCTCAAAACGCACTTTGTTTATTGGATAGAATAAATATTTTAAGTAACTTAAAAAATCAATCTTCCATTACTACGACAGCCTCCATTAACAGTCCGCTACAAAAAATTTGTGAATTCAAAACCCCAGAGGTTCTGACGACGCGCAGACAAATATTAATGACTCTTTTGCTAGAACAATACACAAGCCTAGGAGGAGAGATTCTTTATAACCATATTTTTAAAAGCTTTGATCAAAATAGCTGTGAAGCTTCATTTGATAATCATGAAAAATATTTTTTAAGCCATCTTGCAGCATGTGATGGCATTCGATCTTCCATTCGCGATCAGTTCTTTGCTTCCAATCAACAACCAAAATATAGTGGTTACACTGCATGGCGAGGTATAGGCAAAGGTAATCTTCAGAGTGTACATTTTACCTTGGGCCCCAGCAGTCATATTGTTTCTTATCCTATTAATAGTGATGGTGATGTCAGTTTTGTAGCCTGTGCCAAAGAGGAATATGAATTTACAGAATCATGGAAAGAGGAGGGGTCATTCAATGATTTGTTGGATGATTTTTCAAACTATGATCCAAAGATTTTTCCTGCCATCGAAGATTCTATGAAATTATATAAATGGGGCATATACATCAGACCTCCACTTAAATCGATGATAGCCGATAACCTAACCTTGATTGGTGATGCTGCTCATCCCATGGTTCCATTTTTAGGACAGGGCGCATGCATGGCTATCGAAGATGCGTATGCATTTGGGATGCTATGTAAAAAAACTAATGGTAATTTTCATGAAACACAAAAAATATATAACTTTATAAGGAGCAAGCGCACTAATAAAATTCAGAGAATGTCTATGAGACAAGGAAAAATCTACCACATGAAAAATCCATTACTGGTTTTCGCGCGCAATGCTGTAATGCGATTCACTAATATTCCAGGCAATGATTTACAAAGTATTCATGATTATGATGTGGACAATGCAATAAAAACTCACGCATAAAAAGCATCCACATCAGTTAAGACTTGATTCTGACGATTAGGGTTAATTAATCCAGATCACTTGCATCATGACGCTCAGGAATAGCATTATCTTCTGGGCTAGGAGCTCTTCCAACTCTTGATCCTCTTTTATAGGCCGGACGCTCTGCTATTTCTTTGGCCCAGCGAGTTACATGCTTATAGGATGCTACATCTAGAAAAATAGATGCATCATAAATGTTGCGGAGCACCAAAGTGCCATACCAAGCATGCACGGCTATATCTGCTATATTGAAAATATCCCCACACAAATATTGTCTTGAAGATAAATTTTTATCCAAGACATCCAGCTGACGTTTAACTTCCATAGAAAATCTATCAATAGGGTATTCAAATTTTTCTGGCGCATAAGCATAAAAATGTCCAAAACCACCTCCTAGATAGGGTGCGCTAGCCATTCCCCAAAAGAGCCATGACATGCATTCTGCTTTTTCTGCGGGCTCTACAGGCAAGAGCTCACCAAACTTTTCTGCAAGATAGATCATTATGGCACCAGATTCAAAGACCCGCGTAGCAGGATTGGTGCTTAGATCGAGCAAGGCAGGAATTTTGGAGTTAGGGTTAATCTCAACAAAGCCGCTGCTAAATTGAGCGCCCTCACCAATGTTAATTAAAAAGGCATCGTATTCAGCTCCCACATGGCCTAATGCAAGCAATTCTTCTAATAGCACGGTGATCTTGATTCCATTGGGGGTGCCCAAGGAATAGAGCTGCAAAGGGTGTTTTCCAACAGGTAACTCTTGCTCATGGGTTGCTCCAGCAATAGGCCTATTTATATTGGTGAATTTTCCACCACTTTGATTATCCCATTTCCAAACTTTTGGAGGTGTATATTTTGATGAATCGCTCATATGCATTCCTTTTAAATTGAAGCCAATAAAGTCTTGTCATATTTTGTGTCGTTCTCTGAATAAGCTAAGATAAAGAATCTTTATTATTTAGGGGGTTATATGAAACCAAGTAAATCTTTTATTGGTTTAATAATTGTATCATCAGCATTTATTTTTTATGCATCCGGTTTATATACAAATCTTCAAACCGATTCAGCTTTAGAAATAGTAGATTTTTCTATTATTAAGGACGCTGAACGTTCTCAGGACATACCCTCAAACCCTAACCGCAGTCCTTTTTATGGCGACCTACATGTCCACACAAAATATTCTTTTGACGCCTATATTTTTGGCGTCACAAACACCCCATATGATGCATACCGATATGCGACAGGAGAGGGAATTACCCATCCCCTGGGATATGAAATGAAGTTACGGGAGCCCCTCGACTTTTATGCAGTGACAGATCATGGTTTTTATATGGGCATGGTAGAGAATTACGCTGATACCTCCTCTAAGATATCTCAACAAGAATGGACGAAGCCTTTTCATAACATTAATCGAGCTGATAATATCACCCTTGCATCTGGACCTCAGAGGGCCAATATTTTTAGTTCAGTTTTAACCCAAGCTATTATCCAGCCCTATCCCTTATGGCACCCAAAAGTTATCCAAGCTTGGCTCACCAAAAACTTACAATTGGCGCTGACTTCATTTGATTATAATGTGCACAAGTCTGCATGGGCAGATGTAGCGAACGCCGCCGAAGAGTTTAATAACCCAGGAACATTCACAACCTTTATAGGCTATGAATTTACTACCTCAACAGCTGTAGAGGGTGGCAATCTGCATAGAAATGTTATTTTTAATTCTTCGAATGCTCCGATTAGACCTTGGACTAGAATTGATTCTTTAAACCCGGAAGATTTATGGACCTGGATGGATAGCTTAAGAGATAGAGGCGTAGATTCGCTGGCTATGCCACACAATAGCAACGGCTCTAACGGTCAAATGTTTGAAGTAGAGACTTTTAGAGGAAATCCGATTGACCTTGCGTATTCTGAACAACGGATGAGAAATGAGCCAGTTGTTGAAATAACTCAAGTTAAAGGCACCTCTGATACTCACCCACTGCTTTCCCCAGATGATGAGTGGGCAGATTTTGAAATCATGAATAAGCGGGTTGGGAGCAGACCTCCTTCATACAGCATGCCGCAAGGTGGTTATGTGCGAGATGCTTATTTAAGAGGCCTAACTTTGGACTGGAATAAGCAAGGCAACCCTTACAAATTTGGCTTAATTGGTTCCTCTGATACCCACACAGGAGCTGGATCTTTTGATGAGAATAACTACTGGTCAAAAGTTGGCATACTCGATGGTACTGCTCAAGGCAGAGGATCTGTTCCCCTAACTGACGAGAGAATTGCGCAGTTAACGCAATACAGTGCGGCATATAATCAACCGCCATCTACTCAAGAGCTAGAAGGCAGAACCTATGCTGACACTGGTTTTGAGCAGTGGGGAGCTTCAGGCTTAGCAGTCGCCTGGGCAGAAGAAAATACAAGAGATTCAATCTTTAAGGCCTTTAAAAGAAAAGAAACATTTGCAACAACAGGAACAAGACTAGCTGTCAGATTTTTTGCTGGGTATGACATGGACTCTATTGCGCTAGATTCTGAAGATATGGTGCAAGAAGCCTATGCCAAAGGCGTCACCATGGGCGCTGATTTATTTGCAAGTAACAATCAAGTGCCTCAGTTTTTAGTATGGGCACAGCGTGATAAAAATGGAGCTCCTCTGCAGAGAGTGCAAATCATTAAAGGTTGGGTAGAGAATGGATCTGGAACTCCTCATGAGAAAATCTATGATGTTGCCTGCTCTGATGGTTTAGCGGTAGATTCTTTGACTAACAGATGTCCTGATAATGGAGCAAGAGTTAATATCAATGACTGCTCTATTTCAAATGATGTGGGCGCAGTAGAATTAAAGACTACTTGGACAGACCCTGATTTTGATCCTGCCATCAAAGCATTTTACTACGTGAGAGCTCTCGAAAATCCTTCTTGTAGATGGTCTACCTGGGATGCTGTGAAAGCTGGGGAGACGCCTAGACCTGATCTTCATCAGACAATACAAGAACGCGCTTGGTCCTCTCCTATTTGGTACATTCCAGAACAGAGCAAGGTAGAGATTAATATCTTATAAATTTAAGGAACACCAAGTTGAATCTCAGAATACTGGTATTTTTTTTCATTGGCTTATTCATTTTTATAATTGACACTGGCTTAAATTCTGACGAGAGCTCTAAAGATATTTATATTTCCGATCAAGAGTTATCGAGCCTGCTATCAGCATGGACATCTCAGGTGGGGCGCGCCCCAACTGATGAAGAAGTAGTAAATATAATAAACAATCTAGTGCAAGAAGAGATTCTTTATAGAGAAGCGTTGCTTTTAGGCTTGGATCAAGAGGATAGGATCATTAAGAGACGACTGGCACAAAAACTTACTTTTTTAAAACAAGAAACAATGCCCGTAGACCCAACCGAGCAAGAGCTACTAGATTTTTATGAAAGCAACAAAGCTAAGTACTTTATGCCGCCAACCTATTCTTTTAAGCATCATTATTTCAGCAAGGAATCTAATGCAATAGAGCGTGCTAATAATTCTTTAAATGCTTTGATAGATGGTGATATGGAGCTCACAGGCGATCCTTTTTTTCTTGGTAAAAACTTTAATCAAAATACTGCAGCCGAGATTGAAAGAAGCTTTGGAGCTTCTTTCTTGTCAGCATTTGATCAGCCAAAATTAAATCAATGGTCGGGACCTCACGAATCCGCTTTTGGCGAGCATTTGCTTTTTATCACAGATACCTCAGATGGTTTTTTTCCACCATGGAATAAAATTGCAGCCAAGGTTACCCAAGACTATGTAACCAAAACTCAGGACGACGCCGTGAATTTATACCTGAATGAAATTAAATCCCAGTATCGAGTCATTATTAATCCAAACTATCAATTCTAATGCTTCAAAGGTTTTGTAGAGTTTTGATTCTTGCACTTTGCTCCTCTTCACTTTTTGCGCACGAATTTAATCCTGCCCATTTGGTTGTGGACGAAGTCCAGAACAATACCTATAAAGTGAACTGGATGTATCCATCTAAAAACATAGGATCACGGGCCGGGGTCTTATTCCCAGTAGGCTGTCAAAGGGAAGGACAGTCACCCATTCAAAAAGGCAAGTATTTAGTTGAAACACTACTATTAACTTGCGACCAATCACTCAAGGGTCAGGTTATTGAGGTAAGAAATTTAAGTGTTTTGACCGATGCACTGGTCACTATCTCGCACTTAAACGGAGAAGTTTTTGAGGGTCTGATTAATCTCAAGCGATCGTCCCTCACTGTCCCACTCAAAGAGCAAGTTTATCCTTTGGGCTATTTTAGCTTAGGCATTGATCACTTAATGAGTGGCAAAGATCATATCTTATTTATCCTAGGCTTACTTTTTTTAGTATCGGGCCTCCTTAATACAATCAAAACCATCACAGCTTTTACATTGGCACACAGCGTCACACTTGGTCTGTCTGTATTTGAGATAGTCACATTGCCGCAAGCTACGGTCGAAGCAATTATCGCCTTGACCATTATTTACCTCGCCATTGAGATCAGTGATCGCAAGCGTTACGCATCAACTCCATGGCTTATCGCCTTTGGATTTGGATTACTGCATGGGCTTGGATTTGCAAATGCCTTAACAGGCATTGGGATTGGCAATGAGCAGCTATTCCTGTCCCTCTTATTTTTTAACCTTGGGATTGAAGCTGGGCAATTATTGCTACTCCCTATATTTACTTTTTTGATCTGGTTGGCTCATCGATTCAATTTATACAAACAATCCGCCACACTGACTTCATTGATTTTAGGTGGCATGGGTTTTTTCTGGCTCATTGATAGAACCCTTAGCATCCTAGGCTGAGATTCAGCTTTAAATAAATTGCTGATAGTCTATAGCAGCATTCTTATCTATGCTTTTAGTTGCAGGAGGCATAGGATATTTTAATCCAGTGGCACAATTAAATAGAATGACTTGGTCGCCCGGGCTAATTATATTTTTTTCAATGGCTGCTTGATATCCTGCGGCAGTAGCAGCCCCTTCTGGGCAAAGTAGCAAACCGTCTTGCTTTGCAATGAGATCTCTGGTTTCCATAATCTGTTCATCATCTACTGCAAGGGCACATCCATTAGATTCCCTAATCGCCTGAAGAATTAAAAAATCCCCTATGGCTATTGGGACTCTTATCCCTGAGGCAACGGTATACGCATCTTCCCATAAAGGGGCATGATCCAAGCCCTCATTAAATGCCTTCACAATAGGTGCGCATCCAGATGATTGAATGGCAATCATTTTCGGCAGCTTGCCTGTTAACCAGCCTAAGGTCTTAAGCTCTGCAAAAGCCTTCCACATACCAATTAATCCAGTTCCCCCTCCAGTGGGGTAAAAAATTGCATCAGGCATCTTCCAATCTAGCTGCTCTGCTAGCTCAAAACCCATGGTTTTCTTACCTTCAATTCTGTAGGGCTCTTTCAGGGTTGAGACATCAAACCAACCAGTTTCTTCTTTGCCTGCTAAAACTATTTTTCCACAGTCATTGATGAGCCCGTTGACCAGATACGTATCTGCTCCCTGTAGTTGAATTTCTTGCACATTAATCAATGGAGTGTCATCTGGACAAAAAACAGTTGCTTTCATGCCTGCATGTTTAGCATAAGCAGCTAATGCAGCCCCAGCATTACCATTGGTTGGAATTGCAAGGTGCCTTAAACCGAGTTGATGCGCCATAGACACAGCAAGACATAGACCTCGCGCTTTAAAGGATCCTGTTGGGAGTCGCCCCTCGTCTTTGACAATAATATTTCCTTCGATACCTCCAAGCAACGCGGCACTTTTTTTCAGCGGAACCAAAGGAGTCAGTACCTCCCCCAAAGAAATTCTAGATTCATTTCTGGATACAGGTAGCAGTGCCTGATATCGCCAAAAACCTGGAGCAGATTCAACACACCAATTCTCTCTGGTGAGGTCGCTCTTCATTTTATCAAGATCGTATTTCACCAACAATGGTTTGCCAACCTCCGAGAGGTTGTGGACCTCATCTGCTGGATAGACTTTGCCTGTGGCCGAGCACTCTAAATGAGTAATGTAAGACTTCATTTAAGAGTGTGTTGTTCCAAAGTTATCAGTTGCTTTGATTAACTCGTGAATAATTTCTGGCTCAAATGCTGTATGGCCTGAAAATGGGGCAATCACCAAAGAAGCTTCTGGCCACACTGCAGCTAGCTCATAGGCGGTTTGCGCTGGACATACCATGTCATACCTCCCCTGAACAATAGTTGCTGGAATACCTCTTATGGCCTCAACCCCTTTTAACAATTGATCTTCAGTTTCAAGAAAACCATGATTCATAAAATAATGATTTTCAATGAGGGCAAATGCAAGAGCAAACTCTGGATTAGAAAAATCCTCTACCCTTGATGGCGAGTAATCCATGCTGCTGCATGCAGCTTCCCAGCGTGACCAGGCAATAGCAGCATTTAGGCTTTTCTGACGGTCTGGGCCAGTAAATATTTCATGGTATGCCAGCATGAGATTTGCGCGCTTATCAATGTTAATAATCTTTATAAAATCTGCCCAGGCCTCTGGAAAAATATGGCTGGCACCGTCTTGATAGAACCAATGCAGCTCTTTTTTTCGTAGAAGAAATATTCCTCTTAGAACCATTTCACTGACAGAGGTCGGATGAGTTTGCGCATAAGCTAGTGCCAAGGTGCTTCCCCAAGAGCCCCCAAAAACTAGCCATTTATCAATTATTAATTTTTCTCGAAGAGATTCGATGTCCCTTACCAGGTCCCAGGTTGTGTTATTTTCTAAACTAGCGTGTGGCTTACTTCTGCCACAACCCCTCTGATCGAAAACAATAATTCGATATGTATCAGGATTAAAAAACCTTCTTACATTTTCGCTTCCACCCCCGCCTGGTCCCCCATGTAAAAAGACAGCAGGTTTTCCTTGGGGATTTCCGCACTGCTCATAGTATATTTCATGCCCATCTGCATCCATAAAACCAGTCTCATAGGGCTCACACAAGGGGTAAAGTATATTGTGATCATGCAGCATAAAATAAATTTAGATAACGCTAATCTCTAAAATTATCAAACTGTAATGGCATATCATATTTTTGATCTTTAATTAACTGCATGATTTCTTGCAGCTCATCTCTTTTTTTGCCATTGATTCTAACGCTTTCGCCCTGAACAGATGCTTGAACTTTTACTTTAGACTGCTTGACCAGGGTCGTGATTTTTTTAGCTAGCTCTCTGTCGATGCCTTCTTGCAGACTAATAGATTGACGAGCCTCACCAGTTGCTGAGTCTATGGAACCAGGCTGGAGTGTTCTTAAATCAATGCCTCGTTTCGCCATGGCTTCATGCAGCACAGGCTCCATTTGTTTAATCTGGAAATCTTCTTTTGCCAACAAAAGAATTTCTTTGGCGCTAAGTGAAAAAGATGCATTGGTTCCCTTAAAGTCAAACCTATTTTGTAATACCCTGTTTGCCTGGTCTACAGCATTGGTTAACTCATGTTTATCTAGTTCTGATTTAATGTCGAATGAAGCCATATTATTTTTCCATACCGCAATTTTTATTTAAAGGAACAACTACGTCCATCATTGCGGGGGATGGCAGGTTCAAGGAATTCATTATATTTATAAAAGATTCTTTATTATTATTCAATCTTGGATTAAATGTTACCTCTTCTTTAATAGTACTTTCCGTAAACCCATTATAGTCATGACCTGGAAAGATTTTAGTAGTTTGTGGCAGGGTAAATAATTTTGTGGTGATGGAATCATAAAGCGTCCCAGGATCTCCATTTTGAAAATCTGTTCTTCCAGTGCCCCTGATCAATAAAGTATCTCCAGAAAACAGGAAATAGGGCTCAACTGATTCTAGCAAATAAGAGTAAGAGTCATCAGTATGTCCTGGTGTAAAAATTGCCTTTATTCTTACTTCATCAATCTCAAGAATTTCTTGATCCTGGATATTATGAGATGAGCATTTTGGACCTGAAACACCACTAACTGTTTCGCAACCCAGCAGCTCTCTTAATTGGCCAGAGCCAGATGTGTGATCTGCATGAATATGAGTATCAATGGAGTAGGACAAAGTTAGTCCTAGTTGCTCCAGCAATGTTTTATATACCAAATTTTTATCAAGCACTGGATCGATAATCACAGCATTGCCTTGGTTTGAAGCCAAGAGGTAAGTAAAGGTTGATGAGCTTGTATGAAATAACTGCCTAAATAACATCAAATTATTATGTCACAATCCAGAGAATTTGAGAGAGGCATGAGTAGATGAGGGCAAGGATTTCTAATCACAAGCCTTTAATTTTTTTGAATGCCCTGCAAGTATTATCCTCATGAATTCAAGATTTCTTTCTCCTATGCTCCAGGCAAGCTTCTCTTCAATTTCCATGATGTGTTCAGCTCCTTGCTTTCTGACTTCTTGACCAAGCTCCGTAATTTTTACTACGCGATCTTTTTTATTATTGTGGCGAGTGATTAGTTCTAAAAAACCTAAATCTTCTAATTTGTGAGCTGTCTTATGTACTGCTTGTCGAGAAATATTTATTAGTCTGGCTAGCTCTGAAATAGATTTTTCCTCCCCTCTAAGGGCATTAAATAACTTTATTTCCGCAATAGATCCCTGATATTTTGCAGATTTATTTAACTCAATCATCTCTACTTCCATCCACTCCACAAGCTCCATTGTAAGGCGCATAAGATTTGTGTCTAAAAAGCTTATATTATTGTCAACCATATTGACAATATAGCATCTTATCTCTATCTTATTAACCCTAATTCAAGAAATATAGCCATTATTATGATGACCAATGTACTTTATAGAGATAAAGCTTTTATATTCGGAGTATTCATATGGTTGATTGCAACAGCTGCCTATTTTGGCTTTGTATTCATGGGCTTCCCATTATCACCTATAGCAGAAAATGGACTGATGAGCTTGCTAACCATATATCTTCCAGTGCTTTTACTAAGCGTTTTTTTATTGCTTTACCTTGCGAGGAAGCGAGAGAAAGTAGCATGGAGTGACCTGTATGCTGTCAATAAAACTACTGCCAAGAAAGAGGCTTGGTTTGCTGTGATTTATTTAATATTAACTCAGTTAATTCTTGGGTTTGGTTTTAACATGGGTCTTCATTTTCCTGGAACCGATATCTATGTCTCAGGCAGTCACTCTCAGATTGATGTATGGATTTGGGCTATTTCCTATACTGTTATCTATACCATTCTGCCGATTATGTGGCTGCGCCAACATGGGTTCTCGCTAAAAAAACTTTTCTCTTCATTTCAATGGAAACGAGATATCTGGATCATAGTCGCATATTGGGCACTAGATTTTTTTGGGCCAATTCTTGCGGGGGCCACAGATTTCTTTGGTGGAATTTCTGCTAGTCAATACGCGAAAGGCATTCCATGGGGAATCTTCATTAATGCTTTGGGGGCAGGGCTGCCAGTTGTAGTGATGATGCATATTATTTTTATTCCCCGCATGGCAGTTCTGCTTAAGAATAAACTGACTGTTATTTTAATGGGCGGCCTATTCTATTCAGTATTCAGTTTATTTGATCAAGGAGTAGAGTACAGCTCATTCAGTATTGGGTTAACAAGTATTACCTATATTATTATGACTCAGACACTGGTTGGAATGGGTAAGGCAACCTTCACTGTTGTAACAGGAAATCCATTCATTCACTTCATCACACTGCATGTGATTAGCGCTAGAGTTCCTTTTGATACACAAATGTACATTGAGATTTTTAAACTAAAATAAAACTTAGGGATTTCCATTAAGAATGGTGCCCAGAGGTGGAATCGAACCACCGACACAAGGATTTTCAGTCCTTTGCTCTACCGACTGAGCTATCTGGGCATTGAGAGCTGAAAATTATAACCGAACTGCGCGATGGAGAATAGTTAGTTAGAATATAAATATTATTATCATTTGGAGAGGTTGAATGAAGCCAGTATGTTTAGTTTTAGGTGCAGGGGCTGGGATCGGAGGAACAGTTGCTGCAAAATTTGCTAGCGAAGGATTTCATGCCTGTTTGTGCAGAAGGTCTGATCAGGATGGTTTAGATCAAATGGTGAGTCAGATTGAGGAGAGGGGAGGCAGCGCCTCTGGTTATCTTATAGACGCCATTGAGGAAAATGTTTTAGAGGATCTGGTTGCTACTATTGAAAAGGATGTAGGCCCCATCGAAGTGCTGATATATAACTTAGGGGCTCAATCAGGGATGAAGTTGCTCCATGAAACTTCCTTAAAAGAATTTGAGTGGGGATGGAGAATGGCAGACTTGGGACTCTTTAGGATCGCAAAAAGCTTGATGCCGATTATGGAAGCCAGAGGCTCTGGAACCTTCCTTGTAACCTCAGCAACGGCAGCCATGCGCGGGAATAAAAACCAGCACTCACATGCAGCGGCTATGGGTGGTCGAAGGATGCTCTGCCAGACTCTGAATGCAGAATTTTCTGCCAAAGGAATTCACGTTGCGCATGTCGTTGTTGATGGCATGGTTGATGCACCAGATACCCTGGGAAAAATGCTAGGCGAAGAAATGTTTCAACAGCTTAGAGAGTCTCGTGGAATGGAGCATGATGGATTGATTCTGCCTGAAAAAATTGCTGAGACTTATTATCACTTAGCCCAGCAACATAGATCTGCCTGGACTCACGAAATTGATTTAAGACCTTTTTCTGACGTTGCCTGGTGGAACAGTTAGTCCAAAGCTTTAAAGCCAGAAGCTTGCTCCACATCTTCGTTATTAAAAAACTTACCCATTTGATCAATCAGCCAAGCTCGATCCTCTGACTTAGATAGATCTAGGTGTTTTTCATTAATTAACATTGTTTGATGAGATTTCCAGGCTTCCCAGGCTTCTAGTGAAACCGAATCCATCAGCTCTTTACCTTTGGGTCCAGGCATAGGCGGAACACGCATAGCCGGTAAATCTTTTTGAAACTTTTTGCAGAAAACTGTATTGCTCATAATTGACTCATTAATTTTGTTAGAGGTTGAGGGGTTCCGTAATCCTTTATTCTATCCTTTTTTATCCATTCATATTTTTGGTTTGTGGTTACTTTAAACTCTTTGGTTGCAAGGTAGATATTAATAGATAGATCAAGACTCCGGTGCGTTAACTCATGTCTTATGTGCTCACGCTTGAGCAGCTTTAATTTCGAGGCATGCAAAGCGATCACTGAGTCTTTAAAGGGCACCCACAAATGATTCCAAATTGAGCCCTCTTCATTCTTGGCCAGTAAAAAAGAATGAGCTGTGAGAACCAAAGAGAAATTCATGGTAATAATCTTTTTTGTTTTTGCAGTGTTATTTTTTACCTGAGCCTTAACCTTAAATGCTGATTTACATGATTTATTGAGGGGGCAAGTTTGGCATGATGGATTGGCTTGCGTGCAAACAGTGGCGCCAAGATCCATGATGCCCTGAGTATAAGAAAAGCAATCCTCTTGATTCACTAGCTTCTTAGAGAGCTCCCACAGCTCCTTTTCTTTTAAGACAGCAATATCTTTCTTAATTAAACGAGAGATGACTCGTTTAACGTTGCCATCTAGAATTGGCTGCGGCTCAAGAAATGCCAGGGACATCAAAGCACCAGCTGTTGATTTACCAATGCCTGGCAAACGTATAATTTGCTCTAAGTGTTTTGGGAATTTATTTTCATATTCTTTTTTTATGATCTCCTTGGCCGCAAAGATATTCCTTGCCCTTCTATAAAAACCCAAGCCTGACCACATAGCTAAAATTTCATCTTCAGAAGCTGGTGAGAGGGTTGCCAGGGTGGGGTACTTTTTTATAAAAGCATTGAAGTAAGGAATAACTGTTTGCACCTGTGTTTGTTGAAGCATAATCTCAGAGATCCATATTCTGTATGGAGTTACTTTGTGACGCCATGGTAAATCATGCCTGCCATCGACAAGATACCAATGAACCACTTGGGTAGAAATATTTTTAAAGTCTTGTTTCAAAAAAGGTTTTCTTTGCCCGCAGGGATTGGCTCACCAGAAAAAGAATACAAAATTGGAGCCCCGGTTGGAATTTCTAAGCTCAAGACCTCATGCTTAGATAGTTGATCTAATTGCATGACAAGAGATCGCAGGGAATTACCATGAGCTGCAACTAAGATATTTTCTCCAGCCATTAATCTTGGCATAATTTCTTGATTAAAATAAGGCAATACTCTTTCGGCTGTATTTTTTAAACTTTCACCACCAGGAGGAGGAACATCATAAGACCTTCTCCAGATATGCACCTGTTCTTCGCCCCATTGCTTGCGAGCATCATCTTTATTTAAGCCTGCAAGGTCACCATAATCTCGTTCATTTAACGCCTGATCTTCTATCACAGGTATATCCGCTTGATCAATCTCATTGAGTATCATATCTCCAGTAATTTTTGCGCGTTGAAGCACCGAGGTGTACATGACTGAAAATCTGATCTCTCTATTTTTAATAAGCTCACCAGCAGTCTTGGCCTCATCATTCCCCTTGTCAGTTAATCCTGGATCTTTCCATCCAGTAAATAAATTTTTTGCATTCCATTCACTTTGACCGTGCCTGACTAAAACTAAAAAATTATGATCTTTCATTGTATAAACCTCACATGAAAATATATTTTAAGCGATAATAGACGAATGCTTGAATTCAATTTGTTTTTAATTGATAACTGGTACTTATCTGTGCCTTTATTTCTTTCTATTTTACTGTGGTTTCGCTCCGAGACAGGGCGTGGGGGTAGCAGGGTAGATTGCGCACAGCTAACTAAATTAGTGAACAAAAAATCAGCGGCACTGTTAGACGTGAGGCCTAAAAAAGAATTTGAAGCAGGGTCTATTGCTGGAGCAATTAATATTCCATTCGATGAGCTAGATTCTAGGCATGATGAATTATTGAAGATGCAGAATAAACCAATTATCTTATTTTGCTCTATGGGTAGGAATGCAGCATTAAGCGGTGAAAAACTTCAATCTCATGGCTATAAAGATACCTATGTTTTGAAGGGCGGCATATCCACCTGGCAGCAAGATGGCTTGCCACTTGTTCAGGTATAGTAATCTCATGAAATATTTGCTCACTCATAGCTTTTGTCTTTTTGTCCTCACCTTTGCAAGTCATGCTCATGCTGGCGAACTCATTATTAATCTTGGAAACCAGGACAAGCCAGGCACTTTAATGCTAGCACTCTATGATAACTCTATGGACTATGAGAACTCTGTTAAGAGAGAGAAGCGATCAGAGGATGGAGTTGTTGCAGGCCTTGAGGTTTTTGTTGAGCCACAAGAGGTATCTCAATTCACCCTTGATATCCCAGATGGATCCTATGCCATTGCACTTTTTATTGATTTAAATGGAAACAAGAAAATAGATAAAAACTTTCTTGGAATTCCCAAGGAGCAATATGGCTTTTCCAATAATGCCATGGGTAAATTATCAGCACCTACCTTTGCTCAAGCTCAATTTATCCTAGCTGGATCAGCAGTTCAAAATATTAATCTCAAGTAATTAACTATGAAAGCAGTCACTATATATACAACTAAAACATGCCCATATTGCTATAAAGCAAAAGGATTGTTCAAAGAAGCAGGTATTGAATTTAATGAGATCTCCGTTGACTTTAATCCTTCGCTAAGAGCTGAAATGGCAGATAAGGCTGGAAAAACATCGGTACCACAAATCTGGTTTGATGATGATCATGTTGGTGGGTGCGACGATTTGTTTGCTCTCCATTCTGCTGGTAATTTAATGGATCTCCTGAATTAGTCTTTTTGAGAGCTCATTTTTTTTGCCAAGGTATTTCTGCCTAAGCCTAAAACCTTCGCAGCATCCTGTTTTTTTCCTTTCGTTTGCTCCAGTGCAAAATCAATCATTAGCTTATCAACTTTTGGTTCGATGATCTCAAGCATGTTTTCTGGGTTGTTGAGATAGACCTCTGCAAGCCACTGAGAGAATCCTGCCTCCCAGTCAGATGATTGTTTTTCAGTTGACGATGCGACATTAAAGATTTCCTTGGGCAGATCTTCGAGCTTTACATTGTCTGTTGGTGCCATCAAAGCAATCCAGTAGCAAGTATTTTCAAGTTGCCGTACATTGCCTGGCCAATCATAGGCCGTTAAGGCCATCAATGCTTCATGCGAAAGAGACTTACTTGGCTCCATTAAAGAGTCTGCATGGGTTTTAAGAAATGCTGCAGTTAAATCTCCAATATCCTCTTTTCTTTCTCTTAGGGGGGGCACTTCCACACGAATAACATTCAATCTGTAGTAGAGGTCCTCCCTAAATGTTCCTGCTGCAACTAGTGATTCTAAACTTTGATGAGTTGCTGCTAAAATCCTTACATCTACTTTAATGGGCTTATCTCCACCTACTCTAAAAAATTCTTTATTGGATAGTACTCGCAGCAATCGAGTTTGAGTCTCCAATGGCATATCACCTATCTCATCAAGAAAAAGAGTTCCTCCATTTGCTTGCTCAAATCTGCCTATCCGCTGTTCCACAGCACCTGTAAAAGCACCTTTTTCATGGCCAAATAACTCTGATTCAATTAACTCTTTTGGAATATCTGCCATATTTAATGCAATGAAAGGCATATCAAATCTTGGGCTATTTTTATGGAGTGATTTTGAGACAAGCTCTTTTCCTGTTCCTGACTCACCTTGTATTAGAACTGTTGCATTAGTATTGGCAAGCTTCCCGATAGAGCGAAAGACTACCTGCATGGAAGTTGCCGAGCCAATAATTTCAGATTTAGAGATTTTTTTTGGAGCCGTTTGTTTATTTTCTTCAAGAGCTCGATTGATTGTTTGCAGAGCCTCATCTAAATCAAACGGCTTTGGAATGTACTCAAAGGCACCACCACCATAGGCATCAATTGCAGCTTGCATATCAGTGAAAGCTGTCATGATAATCACTGGTAGCTTCTCATAATTGTTCTTGATGTGCTTCAAGAGATCGTAGCCCTGCATGCCAGGCATCTTAATATCCGAGATAATTAAATCAGGCTGATCAGCATTTAATGCCTCGATCAGCAGTTCGCCACTAGCAAAGGTAGTAATTAATAATCTGTCACTTTTAAGACCTTCTTCAAGGACCATGCGAATAGCTGCATCGTCATCAGCAATCCACACTTTATGCACTTTGTGCACCCTGCATAGCTTGAGAAATAGGTATTAAAATTGAAAAGAGCGTTTCTTCATTTCTACGCTCAAAAGAAATAGCTCCACCGTGAATTCTAATAATATCCTGAGCAATTGATAGGCCAATTCCTGAGCCTGTTTCTTTGCTTGAAATCATTGGAAAGAATATTTGATCGCGCAGATCAGGATCAATTCCCGGGCCATTATCGCTAATAATAATTTCAGCAAGAGTGCCATGAATAGTTCCATTAATAGGTTGTCTGTATGTTATTTGAGTCTTAATGCTCAGCATTGGTATTTCTGAGTAATCAGCACATGCCTGCATGGCATTTCTCACAACATTCATTAATGCCTGAATAAATAAATTCTTATCCCCATAAATCTCAGGAATACTAGGATCAAATTCTCTATTAATTGTTAAATTTTCTTGTGTTTCTGCATCGGTAAGAGCTAAAACTCTTTGCAGCGTTTCATGAAGATTAAAATACGCAAAGGATGGTTTTTTTGCAGGAGTAAGAATTTTTGTAACAATTTCATTTAATCTATCCGTCTCATCCTCAATGATTTTTAAAAATTTCTTAGAGAAATCATCTGAGTACCTTGATTTAAGGATTTGAGCACTACCCTTTATTCCAGACAAAGGATTTTTCACTTCATGGGCAAGTGTCCGAGCCAAGCTAGCTGCAATTTTTTGTGTTGCAAAGCTTCTGGTGGAATCAATAATTTTATTCAAGTTTTCGGTGTTCAATGCTTCGATATAAATAAGGTCAGCTTTCTCAGAATAGGTCACCGTAAGATCTAGAGTGCGAAGCTGATCAGAGCGGCCCTCAATTATAAAATCTCTTCTAGTAATGGAGCTGGCATTTTTTTTTGCCTGACTGAGTAGCTCTTTAACTTCCTCAGCAGCAGCTTCATTCATCAATGAAAAGATATTGACTGATTCATGCGACAGGGAGTCTGGGATCCAATTCGTGGCTTTTGCAGAGTCGTTTAACCAGAGTAAAGAGAAATCCTTAGCCTTTAGAATAATGATCTCAGTATTGAGGCTATTAAAGATTTCGAATTCAGACGTATTCATAATATATTTGAAGCAAAAAATAGCCCCCTGAAAAGGAGGCTATGCTTAGACTTATTAAACTCGTTACGCAAGATGCACCATTATTTAGTCAGAGTGCCTACAATATGAGAAAGAATTTTATATGGATCAGCATTAGAGGCTGGTCTTCTATCTTCTAAATATCCATTCCAATTATGCTCAACAGTGTAGATAGGAATTCTAATACTTGCCCCCCTATCACTGACGCCATATGAGAATTTGTCGATGCTTTGAGTCTCATGAAGACCGGTTAATCTCATGTCGTTATCAGAGCCATATGAGGCAATACCTTCTGCATGCACTTCACCCAGCTTATCGCACATTGTTGTAAAAAGTTCCTCAGAGCCACTTGATCTCATCTCTTCATTAGAAAAATTAGTATGCATGCCAGATCCATTCCAGTCTCCAGTTTTAGGCTTAGGATGAATGTTCACACCCACACCAAACTCTTCTGCAATCTTGTAAAGCAAGTATCTACTCACCCAAAGATCATCAGCTGCTTTAATGCCTTTTCCTAAGCATTGATATTCCCATTGACCAAGTGCAACTTCTGCATTTGTTCCTGTGAGGGTGATCCCTAGATCCAAACAGGCTTGAAGGTGCACATCTGAAATCTCTCTTCCAACAACATTTCCAGCGCCCACTCCACAGTAATAGTCGCCTTGTTCTTTTGGCTCACCATTTTCCCAGCCGAGCGGATCACCTGTTTCGGGATCTGTAAAAAAGAATTCTTGCTCAAACCCAAACCACCAATCATCTGTCACCACTTTTTCAGCTTCAGCTCTAAAGTTAGATGGGTGGGTTGTATGATCAGCAGATTGAACCTGAGTCATTACCAAGTCATGCCCATTTGGATTTTCATAAGTCTGAACCGGTATTAATAAACAATCAGAACTGCCGCCTTCTGCTTGTTGAGTGGAGGAGCCATCAAAAGACCAATCTGGTGGGGTGGCTTCATCTGTAGCTTTCACTTTACTTCGCATTGAAGATTCTGGTTTGTAACCATCTAACCAAATATATTCATAAGTTTTATAATCTGCCATAACTGTCTCCTCAAAATTATTTATGTAGCAATATTATATATGCAATTGTTATGCCAATTTATTTGCACTTAAATTGCGCATTTATTGCTTTATTATAGGGCAAAATATATTTATTGCACAATATTAGTGCATATTTAGGAATAATCTCATTTTTTGGAAGCACCCTTCAAAGTTTTTAAATGAGTGATTCCCCCCATATGTAAGATTGAGATAAGCCCCTTTATAGAAATTAAGGGCAGCTCGATAGTCCAACAACTCATCTCCAGACTGCAGGAATACCATGTGATTAGATGCCTTCTTAATAACTTGGATTTTTGCGCTCATATTATTTAGACAATCTAACTGGCCTTGATCAATAATAAATTTTTGACCAGTTGAGAAATTAATGTTGTCTCCTAAGTATTGAGACATGTCAGCTGGCGGAATTACCGCAGGATTTATTCCAATACATTTCAAATTATATTTTTCTGCAAAATAGGCTCCATAAAAACCCCCCAAAGAACTCCCAATTAATGCGGTAGGTTTTTCCTCTTGCACTAGATTATTAATCTGATCTGCAGCTTTTAAAATATTATTTTCTATATTTGGAATGAGGATGCTTGATTGCCTTAAGTGATCCTTAATATATTCTTGAAATTGAAGCGCTTTCGTTGAAGTGGCCGAAGATGCGAAGCCATGAAGATATAAAATCTTAGTCATTCAAAAAATTGATTTCTTGTTTTTCAATTGCTCCATGAATAAAAATATTTTCTAACCATTCGGTCAATATTTTATTTTGTTGATACTTCTCATCTTGTGATTGAGAGAAGGGCGCTTTGATAAAAAATGGAACAGGTTTTTCTTGTTGATATGAAATTACCTCTGCCATCCTTGCATCAATATAAATATTTATTCTTAGTAAAAAATCAATGAACACAGGGGAGTGATTAAAAAATTTTGCTTCAATAATTAGTGTGTGTGGTGTTCTAGAGATGACACTAAATTCAGCTGTTCCCTTTGCTTCAGAATATAAAATATCAAACGAATACTTTTCATTCTGGAAGCTTTTTAAAATTTTTTTTAGTCTTAGGAAATTGGAAGAGCAGGCGCTTAGATGATTGCTAGTTTTAAGTGATTTTTCCATCTAGTCAATTCTATAATCTTTGTTAAATGGTGTATATGATTTGCATGCTTCAATATAATTTTCAATTTGTTTCTTCTCCGAGTCACAAAAATTTCTAACAGCTCCCTGCAAATCATCTTGTAAAAAAAAATGAAATGAAGAATCTACTTGAGGTTGGAAGCCTCGTCTGATCTTATGCTCACCTTGAACTCCAGGATCAAAGAATTTAATGTTATTTTTAATGCAGTAGTCAATGCCTTGATAGTAGCAGCATTCAAAGTGCAGGTTCTTGACTGCTGTGAGTGCTCCCCAATGTCTTCCGTACAGAGTCTCGTTGCCTTCAAAACAAAGCGATGCAGCTATTGCAACATCGCTCTGATAAGCAAAAAATATTATAGGTTTAACTATCTGATTTGAAATGTTTATTCTATAAAAAAAATCTTTATTTAGATAAGGGCTTTGCCCTCTTTCATGGTACGTTTGTTGATAAAAGGGATAGAAAAGATCCCAATCCTCCAGACTAATTTCTTCAGCACGTTTGCATTTAAAGGTAATGCCTGCGTTAACAATACTTTGTCTTTCTTTTCGAATAGTTGACCTTTGCCGCGATGTAAAGATTGAAAGAAAATCTGCAAATGCAGAATAATTATTATTCCTCCATATAAATCGATAATTGAATCTTTCGATCAATTTTTTTTGACGAAGAATTTTTTTCCCTGTGTTGTTTGGAAATAAAATATGCCAGCTTTCTATCTTCTCTATTTCGAGCTTATCTATACACGCATCTATTAACTGCATTTTATCTGACTCATTTCTACCTAAAATTCTATCGCCCTCACATGGAGTGAAAGGCACAGCTGTTAACAGTTTTGGATAGTAATTTCTTCCTGCTTGCTGGAGGGCATTTGCCCATTGATGATCAAAAATAAACTCACCATAGCTATTAAATTTTTTGTAGAGAGGCAAAAGGCTCACTAATTTTCCCCCTTCAATTTTCCCTAAATGCTCTGGGATCCAGCCTGACTGTTCGGAGGCAGAATGACTCTCTTCCATTGCCTTTAAATACTCAATACTTTCAAATGGATTGCTCTGAGATAATGTATTTTCTACGTCATCTAATTCTCGTAGCCCTATCTTTTGAATTTTTGATTTCATGTTTGCTGCTAAAAAATATAGGCGCTTAAAACAAGAATCAGCAGAAAAAGACTGGCCCAGTGATTATTTTTAAAGGCCTCTAAATATTTTTTATCTCTTGCAAGCTTGTGCTGAAAAATATAAAAACCTCCCAAGATTATCAATCCAATAAACCAAATTGATTCCAGATCATCAATCTTCCCAATCAATCCGAAGTTAGTAATAGCCATCAACTGGAATCCCAGAATAATTGGCAAAGTATTTTTGCCCCACCAAAGGGGAGTTGAATTTATTTTTAAATGCAGATCATCGTTCTTATCAGCCAACCCATAAAATGAATCAAAGGCAATGGTCAAGAATGCAATGGCAAGAAATAAATATGGCATGACTGGATTGTCTAATTGTTCGGTTAGAGCAAACACAATAATCACTGGATTGAAGGTGATACCGAGAAAGAGTTGAGGCCCTATAAAGAATCTTTTGGTTAAAGGATAGAGCATTATCAATCCTGCAAATATTAAACTTATGACCCGTGTATATGTATTTACCCAGGCCAGCAAAGCAATACTCATGCCTCCTAAGATACAAAAAATTACACATGCTTCTGTGAGGGTAAGCCTTTGGCTGGGCAGAGGCCTGGTTTTTGTTCTAGCTACCTTCCCATCAAGATTTCTATCCCAAATATCGTTAATAACACATCCAGCAGATCGGACTACAATACTCCCTAGCACTACTATGACTATTTGCCAGATATTAGGATTGCCCTTGGTGCTAATAAAAAGAGCTATTAGTGCAGGCCAAAGCAGTAAATAGATTCCAATGGGTTTATCAAGCCTCATGAGCTCAAAGGCGGCAATAATTTTCTTCATGATCTTACAAGAATACCTCCATGATGCTAAATGGGTATCCTTGAACCGAATAATTAGTTCTTCTGCCCCATATCTTCGATGCATGACCATGCTCAAGAAATGGCGCAAACACTCTGCTTTGTTTTACAAATAGGTTGCTGGTAAAGATTAAATCACCTAGGGGCTTGCTCCCAATTTTTCCAAGTTCTGGGTATCCTCTATAAGAGGTTAAAAAGGGAATAATACTTTTTGCATGCACCATAGGTCGATTATCACCAGATAATATAACTTCTCTTACTCTAACTGGTTGCGGGAAAAGACCAAGCGCCAAATACTGATCCATACTTGTTAGCCCAAGCTGATCCCTGATGATTTCAAGCTTAAAAATTGCCATAGCAGAAATTCTTTGGGTAATAGAACTATTTTCAAGCAGCCAAGACAGAGTCTCCTCATCATTCAAGTGCATGTGAAGCTCTGTTTCAAGAAGCCATTTTCCGATTCTTTTTGTGCGCATGAATTACATCTCTAAAATCTGATATTATAACTTGCTTAAATTTTCATTAACGTGACTTTTTAGTCCAGATCATTGAGAGAGAATATGGAATATAAAAAATGGGAATGCATCGTTTGCGGTTTAATCTATGATGAAGAATTGGGCTGGCCAGATGATGGCATTGCTCCAGGCACTGCCTGGGACGATGTTCCAGAAGATTGGTTGTGCCCAGACTGTGGAGTCGGCAAAGAGGATTTTGAGATGACAGAGATAGAATGATCGAAACGCCCAAAAATCTTACAAGAGATATCATTCTTGGTTTGGCACTAGGGTTTCTGGTCGGCTCATTTCTTTACTACACTGATTTTCTACCAAGCTCTTTTGATTCATTTGTAGAGCTGTATATTTTTAAGATGGGCGGAGAAATCTTCATGAATCTTTTAAAGCTTCTTGTAGTCCCGTTAGTTTTCTTTTCTTTGGTGACGGGCATCTCATCATTAGGTGCCTCTCAATCTTTGGGCGCATTAACCTTAAAGACTGTCAGTTTTTATCTTTTGACTACTGCCATTGCAGTGTCATTAGCCCTATTAGCAGGTGCATTCTTCCAACCTGGATCAAACTATAGTGCTGATATTGCATTAGCAGCCCCAAGTGCACTACCTCAAGGACAAGGCATTTATTCCACGATCACAGGTATTTTTCCATCAAATATTATTCAAGCCATGGCAGACAATCAAATGCTAGCTATCGTCTTTTTTAGCATCATATTTGGGCTTGCACTTAATAAGACGAACCACTTAACTGGAAACTTTAGTGATTCCTTTGCAAAACTAAATACCGTCTTTCTTCAGCTAATTGTTATGGTAATGAGTTTTGCTCCTATCGGAGTCTTCTGCTTAATTGGCAAGTTTGTCATTGTGGATGGATTGGATATTTTTCAAGATGTCTTAGCCTATGTTGTTTTACTTATATCCTTACTCCTCTTCCACGCTCTATTTACTTATTCCATCTTTTTAAAATTTATTGGCGGTCTCAGCCCAATTACATTTTTTAAGAAGATTAAAAATGTAGCGCTTTTTGCTTTTTCAACATCATCAAGCGCAGCAACTATTCCAGTTACTTTAAAAACAGTTAACCAGGATTTAGGTGTGAATCAAAATGTTGCCTCATTTGTCGTACCAGTTGGTGCAACTATAAATATGGATGGCACAGCTATCATGCAGGGTTTAGCCACTGTTTTTATTGCACAGATGTCCGGCATTGATTTAACTCTCTTTCAATACGCTCAAGTAGTTCTATTGGCCGTGGCTACATCGATCGGTACTGCGGCTGTTCCATCTGCTGGCACAATCACACTCATTATTATCTTGCAGCAATTCAACTTGCCCTTGGAAGCGATTGGAATTATTTTGGCTGTTGATAGAGTGCTAGATATGATCAGAACATCTGTAAATGTTACTGGTGACGCAGCCATAGCCTGCATCGTTGCAAAATCTGAGAATCAATTAGACGAGAAAGTTTTTAATTCTTAGGAATTACCACTAATAAATTTACATTTTATTTGTTAATATGAACCACTTTTTTAAAGGAGAGAAATGATGAATATATTACTTGCCCCAGCCCTTGGTGTAGTAGGCCTAATGGTTGCCTTCATAGTTTTTAGATTGGTCATGCGCTATTCAGATGGCACTGATCAAGTTAAGAAAATTGGTGATGAAATTCACAAAGGTGCAATGAAGTTCATGAAAACTGAATATACCTATCTATTAATCTTTGTAACTATATTAGTGGCATTGGTTGCAGTATTTATCTCTCAGGAATCAGCCATTGCGGTTATTGTCGGTGCAGCTTGTTCTTCTCTTGCTGGATTTATTGGTATGTATGCAGCAACCAAAGCAAACGTTAGAACTGCTACTGCTGCCCAAGAAGATGGTGCTGCAGCAGCATTATCTGTTTCATTTTACGGCGGCTCTGTCATGGGACTATGTGTTGCCTCACTTGGACTCATTGGTTTAGGTGGGTTATTTTATTTCTTTAGCGCTGAGCATGTTCACGCCTTAGAAGGCTTTGGAATGGGCGCATCAGTTGTAGCTTTATTTTCAAGAGTTGGCGGCGGTATTTTTACAAAGAGTGCTGATGTTGGAGCAGACTTAGTTGGAAAGATTGAAGCAGGGATACCTGAAGATGATCCTAGAAATCCAGGGGTGATCGCAGATAACGTTGGTGACAATGTTGGAGATGTTGCTGGTATGGGTTCTGATATCTTTGAATCCTATTGCGGCTCAATGATTGCTTCCATAGCTATTGCTTATACTTTAGGCTCAGAGGAAATGATGATGTTGCCACTAGCACTAGCATCTATCGGCTTAATAGCCTCAATTGTTGGAATTATCATTGTGAAATTGCAAGCATCTAAAGCACCTGCAAGCGCACTAAGATCTGGAACATTATTAGCTCCAGCAATTTTTTTAGTTATGGCTTATTTCTTTATATCTAGCCTGAACGAGGTCTCAATGAACGTATGGTGGGCAGTGGTATGTGGTGCCGTGGGCGGAGTATTGATAGGCCTTATTACCGAATATTATACTGGGGGAGAGCCTGTGAAAAAGATTGCTGAATCTGGTGAAACGGGCCCTGCAACCGTAATGATTTCAGGACTTTCAGTTGGCATGCAATCAGTTGTAATACCAATTTTAATCTTGGCAACTATCATCCTTATCTCAACCACTTTATCTGGCGTGTATGGTGTTGGAATAGCAGCAGTTGGAATGCTTTCAACGGTTGGTATTACCATGGCAATTGATGCGTATGGACCGGTTGCTGATAATGCTGGCGGCATTGCAGAAATGTCCGGTATGGGCGAAGAGGTCAGAGAAATCACTGATTCTTTGGATGAATTAGGCAATACAACAGCAGCAATTGGAAAGGGCTTTGCAATTGGAGCAGCTGCATTGGCCGCTCTTGCAATTATTTCAGCATTCTCTGCCGTGGTCACACTAAATTTTGGTGACGCCTTTACCTTATCCCTTGGCCAACCTATTGTTCTTGTAGGAATGTTCATAGGAATCTGTATTCCATTTTTAATTTCTTCAATCACTATGACAGCTGTCGGCGATGCAGCTTTTGAGATGATTAATGAAATTAGAAGACAATTCAGAGAAATTGATGGACTGATGGAAGGTACCGCTGATCCTGATTCTGAAAAGTGTGTTGAAATTGCTACCAAAGCAGCATTGAAAAAAATGATACTTCCTGGTGTGATTGCGGTAGCAATGCCTCCATTAGTTGGTTTTACTCTCGGAGCTATGGCTCTAGGTGGAATGCTAGCTGGTGGGTTATTGGGTTGTGTAGCTTTAGCTTTATTTATGGCAAATGCCGGTGGAGCTTGGGACAATGCTAAGAAGTATGTTGAGAAAGGCAACCTCGGCGGCAAAGGCTCTGATACTCATGCAGCTGTTGTTGTTGGCGATACTGTAGGAGATCCTTTCAAGGATACATCTGGCCCAGCAATGAATATTTTAATTAATGTTATGGCCATTGTTAGTTTAGTTATTGCTCCTTTACTCACCTTAAATGGATTGCTTTAAGAAAACACTTACTCTGTAAATTTAAAAAGCCCGCGTAAGCGGGTTTTTTTATGCATCTGCAAATGCAATAGACCCTGATATCCATCTATTGATTAGTTGATTTGCAAGCTCTGGATCTTCATCGCATATGACTTCCGCTACTCTTTTTGTTCCCATGAGGTACTGGCTATCTCGGACTAGGTTCGTATATTTCATTGGCACAATTCCAGTTTGCTGAGCGCCCATAATTTCTCCTGGCCCCCTGATCTCAAGATCTTTTTCAGCAATTTTAAAACCATCCTGTGTTTCCACTAATACATCTAATCTTTGAGAGGAAATTTCTCCAATTTTGTCTTTATGCAAAAGGATGCAAAAACTTTCTTTGCTCCCTCTACCAATTCTCCCTCTCAACTGATGAAGTTGCGCAAGACCAAATCTCTCAGCATTTTCAATCACCATAATATCTGCATCAGGTATGTCCACTCCAACCTCAACAACAGTGGTTGAAACTAATATGGATGTTTGACTATCTTTAAATTTTTGAATTTGTAGCTGCTTCTCTTTGGCTGAAAGTTTTCCATGCAGGCATCCAACTTTTTGCTCTCCAAAGTACGCTTTAATATCTTCATAACTTTCCATGACAGCATTTAAATCTAAGTTTTCTGATTCTTCTATGAGAGGGCAAATCCAATAGGCCTTACTTCCATTTTTTGTAGCTGCAAAAATTCTTTCAATCAATTTTGTTTTTCCACTCAGTGCAAGGCAAGACGTTTGAATTGGCTTTCTTCCAGGCGGCAATTCATCAATTATTGAAACATCCATATTCGCATACACACTCATAGAGAGTGTTCTGGGAATAGGTGTGGCAGTTAATGTGAGTTGATGTGGAGCGGAAACTTCCGAGTCATTTTTTTTTCTTAGTGCTAGCCTTTGATTTACTCCAAATCGATGCTGCTCATCAATGATAATTAGAGCGAGCTTGGGAAATTGCACCCCTTTTTGAAATAATGCATGAGTGCCAACAACCAAACGGACAGACATCTCTTCGATATCCTGCAGCAACTTCTTTCTTCCTTTTGCTGTTGTGCTGCCTGTTAACAGGGCAACCTTTGAGGCTTCATTGCCAAAAAAATTTTTAAGGCTTACAAAATGTTGTTCTGCGAGGAGGGTCGTAGGCGCCATAAATGCAACCTGGAAAGATGAATCAATCGCCAATGCTGCTGCTAATGCTGCAACAATAGTTTTACCTGAGCCCACATCTCCTTGAACCAACCTCATCATTGGAACTTTTTGAGCAGTATCTTCTTTGATTTCTGCAATTACTTTTTTTTGAGCATTGGTTAATTCAAAAGGAAAATTTTTAGTTACTTCTTTATTCCAGGACCCAACTTCAAGCAAAGGTTCCGCATGATGCCTCTTTTGTTTTCTCTTCAAGAACGTCATACCAGCCTGAAAGGCAATCATCTCTTCTTTTAGCAATCTCACTCTGGCTGGATGTGAGCCCCCAGGAAGAATATCATCAATACTAGTTTCTGGAGCTGGATTATGAATAGCTTTTAAAGCATCCAGGATATTCATATCGAGCGAAGGGTCATACTTCTCTAAATTAAGAAAGTCATCATCAAAATCTAGTTTCTGCATGGCCGCAAGAATAAACCGGCGTATTTTTTTTTGACCAATTCCCTTGGGCACCCTATACATAGGCGTTAAGGTTTCTTGCTCTGGTGACTGACCCGGCTGAACCATTTCATATTCTGGATGAATCATTTCTAATCCGTACCTGCTGAGACTAACTTTACCGAAACATATTAGCTCAGCCCCAGCTTTTAGCTGCCTTGTTTGGCTTGGGTGAAAGTAAAAAAATCTGATATTGATAGCAATAGACCCATCTGTACATTTTAAAATCATCATTTTTCTTGGTCTATATAGAGACTGAGAAGAGACAATTTTTACTGTAATAAGTTTTTCATCGCCAGGTACCAAATCTATAACTTGTGTTACGTTTGTTCTATCTTGGTATCCTGATGGCAGGTGAAAACAAAGATCACGCAGATTAAAAATCCCATGAGAGTTTAATTTTTCAACTATCGAAGGACCAATTCCCTTTAATTGTTTTAGTTCAATATTAGCCACCTACGGATAATACTTTTAATATAAGCACTTTAGAAATATATATATGAAAAAAGTATTAATTATTGGTTACGGAGACATTGGGCAAAGAATCTCAACACTTCTTCCTGAGCATCAAACAATCGGTGTATCTAGAAACAACAATATTCAAAACAACAATGCTATATGGCGTCAATGGGATTGGTTTTCTGGCAGACCTCTAGAGCTATCTTCTGTAGACATCTCAACCGTTGTTGTCATAATCAAGCCAATCTCTTTTGATTTGAAGGGCTATCAGACTGGTTATCTCACAGCCGCTGAAAGCATCATGAAAAACCTTAATCAATACTTGGATTATCAACAGTTAGTGGTGGTGAGCTCTACAAGAGTATATGGAGATCAGAATGGAAGAGAGATTACTGAAACAGCCATGCCCCTGCCCGCAGACTTTAGAGGAGATATCATTCTAGAGTATGAGGAAATGATGCAAGCTCAGTCTCAAGTTGAGCCACTAATTTTAAGACCCTCTGGGCTATACGATCCTCAGCAGAAATGGATGCAGAGATTTATTAGTAGCTTTGATGGTAAGCAGCACCCCCTGATCTCAAAAGAATCTAATAGATTTAATCGCGATATGCTTGCAACAATTATATCCAATTACATCACTCAAATAGAATTAGCAGAACTATCAGGTATTTTTATTTGTAGTGAACCTGCTAAATCATTTCTTGAAATCTTTGCAGAGCAATATCCAGATAAGAGATTTAAAGATTTTTTTGTATCCTCTGATTACTTAGGCAAATCATTTGATTGTCACAAGCTAATAGACAGCGGTTTAATGGGATAATGTTTAAAAAATTAAAGGAAAGATATGTTTTATAGCATGACTGGGTATGGAAATGGTACTGCCACTCTGAGAGATCTAGAGGTGCTGTGTGAAATTAAATCTGTAAATAATAGATTCATTGAAATTACTTTTAGGGGTTATAGCCTCCCTAATGAATTTGAGGAGCACATCAAGACCCAAATTAAAAAATTTTTTTTACGTGGCTCGTTTGAAGTAAAGATTAATGATAACTTTCAATCTGAGCATTCCTATAAAATTAACCATAAAAGCTTACAGAATCTTAAAGATTCGATACATTCAACAAAAGATTTTCAAGGAAATGATTTACGCCTGAGTGATTTAAAGGATATTCCTGGGCTGTTAGTTGTCACAACTTCTAAAAAAGATATTTCCACTCTAGGGAAAAAAGCTTTAAATCTTGCGCTGAAGAATTTAGCTGATTCTAGGGCAGCCGAGGGCACCAAGATAGAGAAAATTGTATTTAACAAGCTAGCTTTCTTAAGTAAAGCTCATATGAGACTTAGTAGATCCGCGCCATCACTTCTGCAGCATCGCCTAAAATCTATTAAGAAAAAATTAGTACAAAAAAATATTAATTTGCGCAAAGATGATCTTTCTAGTGAAATTTCTACACTCGCCCTTAAGCATGATATTGCCGAGGAGCTTGAAAGAATTAGCTTTCATATGGATTCTCTCAAAAAATTACTTAAGTTAAAAAGTGCTCATGGTAAGAAAATGGATTTTATTCTTCAGGAGCTTTTTCGTGAGGTGAATACACTCTCTGTTAAAATAGAAAAGCCAGATCTTAAGGACCTAGCCCTAACAATGAAGCTCAAAGTGGAAGAATTAAGAGAGCAGGCACAAAACTTAGAGTAAATGCAAAAATCAAATCTTTTTTTAGTCTCCGCCCCTTCAGGTACTGGCAAATCAACATTAATTAACTCAGTGTTAGATAGGGCGAAGCAGTCTCATTTCCCCTTAGAGCTTTCTATTTCATTTACCACTAGAACTCCTAGAGTGGGAGAGACTGATTCCGATCACTATTTTTTTATATCACCTGAAGAATTTATTGCGAAGAAGGAATCAAACTTTTTTCTTGAGTACGCTCAAGTCCATGGAAATTGGTACGGTACTTCAGTTGACTTTGTTCAATCTAAACTCGATGAAGGCGTCAGTTTAATTCTGGAGATTGACGTTCAAGGCTTTAGATTGATCCATGATCTTGCTTTTGATTACGAATCAATTTTTATACTCCCACCCTCAATCTTTGCATTGGAGGATAGAATCAAAAAAAGAGGTGACAGCGATCTTTCTTCCATTAACTTGAGATTAGAAAATGCTAAAAACGAACTGATGTGTGCTGGGGAATACAAAAACTTAATTATTAATGATGCATTTGATGAAGCATCAGAGGCTTTATATCGCATTATTACCGAAGAAAGCACGATTAATGAGCAAAATAGACAAGAACTTGAACTGTTTCTTGCTAAGCTATTGTCTTCTTAGGCAAATAAACACTAAAATACGCCCTCGGAGTAAAACACTATGGCAAGAATTACAGTAGAAGGTTGTTTAGATAAAGTTGCAAGTCGATTTGAATTGATTTTATTAGCCTCAGGACGGGCACGACAGCTATCAACAACTAGCAGAGAACCAATGGTTGAGTGGGAAGATGATAAGCCAACGATTGTGGCATTAAGAGAGATTGAGGCAGGCCTCATTACCAAAGAAATACTAGATAAGACTCTAGAAGAAGATTTGTTGTTAGATGAATTTGCAATTGATAGACAAAAACCTCAAGACGAATACATCGGTTAATGCTTTTCCTGGAGCCTCTAGTTGAGTGACCAGGCCATTCCCAGTAATCTTTTATTAGACTTTTCTAATAAAAAATTATTAGAACCACTTCCTGAAAACCTTGCGCAAGCTGCAAAATCATATTTCTTACCTAAAGAGCTAGACCTTCTGAAGCAAGCCTTTAATATTGCAAGCGCAGCTCATCAAAATCAATTTCGCCAAGAGGGGTCTCCTTACATCACCCATCCAATTGCTGTCACTGCAATTTTATTAGACTTACATTTAGACGTAGAAACAGTTTGCTCTGGAATGATGCACGATGTCTTGGAAGACAGCCTCTTTAAAAAGTCTTATTTAGAGAAAATCTTTGGTAAAGAAACCGTTGCAATAATCGATGGAGTGAGCAATCTCAATAAATTAGATTTTAATAGCCTTGAAGATAGAAACGCTAATAATCTTCAAAAAATGGCCTTGGCAATGTCAAAAGACATTCGGGTGATAATTGTGAAATTATGTGATCGCCTTCATAACATGCAGACTATTAAATTTTTGCCTCGAGAAAAGCAGATCAGAAAATCAATCGAGACGCTTGAGCTTTATGGTCCAATTGCCATTAGAATTGGAATGCAGGATATGCGAGTGGAGTTAGAAGATTTAGCTTTTAGATGTCTTCACCCCATGCGAGCTAAAATGCTTGATTCAGCTATCAAACAGGCTGTTGGAGGTCGACAGCGATTGGTTTCCAAATTAAGGAAACAATTTAAATATCACCTAAAAAATAACAATATTTTGGCCACTGTAAAAGGCAGGCAAAAATCACTTTATAGTATTTATTCTAAAATCAAACATAAGAAGAAACCATTTTCTGAAATCTTGGATGTATTTGCCTTCCGAGTCATTGTTAATTCTGTAGACGATGCCTACAGATCTTTAGGAACTATTCATAATGTTCACAAGCCCATAGAGCAGCGATTTAAAGACTATATTGCCATTCCAAAGTCTAATGGATATCAAGCGATTCACACTTCCCTGATTGCCCTAGATGGCATCCCCATCGAAGTGCAAATTCAAACAAAAAGTATGGAGAACGTAGCGGGGAATGGTATTGCTGCTCATTGGTCATATAAAACTAAAGACAAGCTCGGATCTGAGGTTATTGGAGCAAGGAAATGGGTTGAAAGTTTTATGGATCTCAATAAAAGATCTAAGGACACTAGCGAATTTGTTGAGGCTCTTAAAACAGATCTAGCCAATGATGAAGTGTATGTTTTTACTCCCAAAGGCAGGATAGTTAATTTAAAATCTGGCTCGACTCCTATTGATCTGGCATATGAGCTTCACACAGATCTTGGAAATCGAGCGGTTGCTTGTAAGGTTAATAGAAAATTCGCTCCTTTAAACATTCAGTTAGAGAATGGCCAATCGATAGAGATTGTTACCTCTAGTGAGCTTGCAGTTAGCCCAGAATGGTTAAATTTTGTTGTAACTGGAAAAGCACGGTCGGCTATTCGCTTTGCCTTGAGGCGCCAAAAGATCTCTCAGTCCAGAAAAGCTGGGAAGTTAATGCTGGAATCAGAGTTAAATCGAGCGGGCATGAGTCTTGCTGAGTATAGAGGCAATACTTTGTCTCGAATCTTAGGGGTGATAGGGGTTAAGTCTTTAAGTGCACTATTAACTGATTTGGGATCTGGCAAAAAAACTGGAGCTCTGGTCGCCGAGCGATTTTTTGAGGGTCACAATACCACTGCCAATAAGCCACTTGATATTCAGGCCATGGTGTTAGTTGACCATAAAATTGAAGGGGTTGCTGTGATTTATGCAAAGTGCTGCATGCCAATTTTTGGTGATCCTATTACCGCTCACTCTGATACAGATCGAGGGATTGTGATTCACCATAGTAGTTGTAGGCAAGTTGCGCCCCACCGAAGTAATAATCTATCTGCTAGATACTTACCAGCAATCTGGGGCACGAATAAGCTTGAAAGGTATTACCGAGGCCATCTTAAAATTCATGCTGAAGATAGGCCGGGAATCTTGGCAGATATTGCCTCTACATTTACAAAACTGAATCTCAATATTGTTAATATTAACAGCAGGGATATTGACGCTGCAATCATAGAATTTATTATTGAGGCAGAGATATTAAATACAGATTCCCTCAATCGATTAATGCTAAAATTACGCGCATTAAGATACGTAACTAGTTGTTCCCGCATTATTAACGACAATAGATCAAAAAATGAAAAAACCAATATTCACTAATCAAGCACCAGCCGCAATTGGCCCCTACTCTCAAGCAGTTCAATGGGGAGACGTGGTGTTCATCTCCGGCCAAATTCCCCTCATTCCTGAAAGTGGCGAGTTAAACAATGCAACATTTGAGGATGAGACTCATCAGGTACTGGATAATCTTGAGGCTATTTGCAGAGAGGCTGGCGGCAATCTTGATAATATTTTAAAGCTTACCATCTACCTCACAGACCTTTCGCGCTTTGATGTAGTGAACACCATCATGGCTTCAAGATTTTCAGAACCTTTTCCAGCAAGAGCAACCCTAGAAATTTCCAAGTTACCCAAATCGGTTAACATTGAGATAGACGCTATTTTGTCTATCACAGTCTAATGTCACAACATCTTCTTAATTTAGCCCACTTCACTGAAAAAGACCTTATTGAACTTATTGATTTAGCTCATAGCTTTCAAACCCAAGACCCTCCTGGCTATCGATATGAAAATATTTTTCCTGATAAAAAAGTTGCTTCTATCTTTTGCGAACCCAGCACACGCACAAAGTTATCTTTTGAGATAGCAACGCATAATCTTGGAGCACAATACATAGATTTTAATCTTGCTAACTCCTCTATTCAAAAAGGAGAGACCTTGGAAGATACGGTTGAGGCCATGATGCTTATGGGGGTTGATCTCTGCATTTTACGGCACACCGATTCTTCTATTCACACACTAGCAAATAAATTTCCAGCCTTGCAGTTTGTTAATGCGGGGGAGGGTGCTGTCAGCCACCCGTCCCAAGCGTTACTAGATTTAATGACTATTAGGGAATCCAAGAAGTCTTTTGATGACCTGAAAATTACAATAGTAGGGGATCTTGATCATTCAAGAGTGGTCAGTTCTTTTCTTGAAGCAATTCAGATAGTTGGCTATAAAACTATTACCTTTTGTGGGCATCCAGATCTTTGTAAGAGTTATCTTGAAAATTCAATAGGTAATTTTGAGCCTGACCTAGAGACAGCAATGGCAGATGCAGACGTGGTAATGGCATTGCGCATTCAAAATGAGCGCCTCACTGAAAAGCTAACCATTAGCGCTTCAGAGTATGTAGAGCGCTATCAAATTAATGTTGATTCTTTACAAGTAGCCTCGCCAGATGCAATTCTGTTACATCCGGGTCCAGTGAATTTTGGTATTGAATTAGACCATGAGGTCTCTCAGCTTGATAATTGTAAAATCAAGAATCAAATTTTGAATGGGGTTGGTATTAGAATGGCAATTCTAACTAGGCTTTTCTCTCAAGCATAATCTTTTTGATAGTCTCTACTGTGTTAACGGTAGTTTGCTCAATCTCAATATTAATGAGATCTCCCTTCTGCAGACCCTTCAGATTGGTTGCTTTCAAGGTCTCAGGTATCAAGTGAATATTAAAGGAAGATTTAAGAACCTTACCAATTGTGAGACTGCAGCCATTTATAGCAACATATCCTTTGTAAAATAAGTATTGCATCATTGCTGGAGGCGCTTGAATCCTTAAGTCCTTTGTTTCACCTCGATCATCAATGCCCTTGATAATCCCCACTCCGTAAATATGACCAGACACTATATGACCGCCAATTTCAGAAGCAGCTGTCATAGAGCGCTCTAAATTTACCCTCCCATTCTTTTGGAGTAACTTTAAATTAGTTTTATCAAGAGTTTCTGCAATCACGTCAAACTCTAAGTTATCAGTAGAGCCTTTTTTTGCTGTTAAGCAGACACCATTGACTGCAACACTAGCTCCACGTTTAAGATTTTTAGAAAATCCTCTTGGGGCCTTGATGCTCAATGTAACAAAGTGTGATTGATAATGGATTTTTTTAACTAAGCCTTCGGCTGAAACAATACCAGTAAACATTAAGCTCCCCAGGTTTCTCGATACTCTTGTAATTGAGCTTGATATGCGTGCAAGTGATCGTTATTCTTTGAGAATTGGATCAGCGCATCAAGATCTACAATAGACTCCACAACAATATCATGATCCCTTTCAAGCTCTGCTTTTGCCGAGATGGTGCCAGAACCTTTTTCCTGCCTATCAAGACCCACAACAAATAACCTAGCATTGGCTCCTAGATTTGTGATCTTCTGAATAGATTCGCGCGCTGCCGTTCCAGCAGAAAGAACGTCGTCAATAATCATGACATCTCCCTGAGGATCTGCTCCAATAATATCACCGCCTTCGCCATGATTTTTAATCTCTTTTCTATTAAATGAGAGAGGGTAGTGGTAATTTTCTTGGCTATATTTCATAGCTACCAGCGAGCCCAAGAAAATACCTTTATATGCTGGTCCATAGATACAATCAAATGAAAGTCTTAGACTTTCTATGGCCTCAAAATAGCATAGGGCCAATGCTGATAGATCACATCCATTAAGCATTTTTGCTGCATTGAAAAAATATGGACTAGAGCGCCCAGATTTCAGTGTAAAACTCCCAAATTCTAATGCTTGGGATTCTAAAGCTAAGTTAATAAAATTATTTTGATAGGCTTTTAGCTCAGACATGATTTTTGAACTTTAATAATATCTTTGATTCCCTCTGCTGCACTTTCTAGCATTCTATCAAGCTGCTCTTTGGAAAAGGGGTGAATCTCAGCCGTACCTTGGATCTCAATAATTCCGCCGCTTTCTGTCATTACAACATTTAAATCTGTTTCTGCAGAGCTGTCTTCCTCATAGTCTAAATCCAACAGAGGCTCTCCATCCTTGAGACCAATAGAAACTGCAGCAACGTATTCCTTGATGGCCCTGTGGTCACCATGTGCATTTTTAATAGCCTCAAACAATGCGACACATGCACCTGAAATTGCCGCAGTCCTTGTGCCACCGTCTGCCTGAATGACATCGCAATCAATATTTACAGTCTTATCTTTAAGAAACTTCAAATCAACAGCTTGTCTTAATGATCGCCCAATCAAGCGCTGAATCTCCATCGTTCTTCCACTTTGCTTGCCTCTAGCAGCTTCCCGGTTCATTCTGCTGTGAGTAGATCTCGGCAACATGCCATATTCAGCAGTAATCCAGCCCTCATTAGAGCCACGCATCCATCTCGGTACATTATTTTCAATTGTTGCCGTGCAAATCACATGAGTATCCCCAAATTTTACTAATGCCGACCCTTCAGCATGCTTGTTGATGCCTACTTCTATTTCCACAGGCCTCATTTGATTGATTTGTCTGTTATTAGTTCTTTCCATATACATATTATATCTCTTTAAATGGCTTTATAATTCTTAAAGAGAGGAAAATCTATTATGAAAAATATTTCACTGTTATCGGTACCACTTTTATTAATTCTTGGTTGCTCAGACTTAGACTTGCCTTCTGAAGCAACAGGCGAGACTCGGCATGATGCTTTTGCTTCAACATATGAGCCAATGCAATCCCAACCCACCTTATTCAAGTCTGCAAATATCTATGATGGCCTGGGCGGTGAATTCTTAGATTACGATCTACTGGTGGCCGATGGAAAAATTGTCGAAATGGGGCGGTCTCTTTCTCAATCAGGAGTGAAGGTTATTGATGCTTCAAATAAATGGATTACCCCTGGAATCATCGACATACATTCTCATATGGGTGTTTACTCAGCACCGGGTGTTACTTCGAGCTCTGATGGTAATGAAGCCACTTCACCAGTGACAGCGGAGGTTTGGGCTGAGCATTCAATATGGACTCAAGACCCTCAGTTTGCATTAGCATTAAAAGGTGGAGTGACTTCATTCCATGTGCTGCCTGGTTCAGCTAATTTATTTGGCGGTCGAGGCGCGACATTTAAAAATATTTCGAAGAATACCATTCAAGCTATGAAATTTCCCAATGCTCCACACTCCCTGAAAATGGCTTGCGGCGAAAATCCAAAAAGAGTGTATGGCAATAGACGGCAATCTCCAGCAACCAGAATGGGTAATATGGCTGGATACAGAAGCGCCTGGATTGATGCCGTCGACTATCGAGAGGACATGCAAGAATCAGATGCTGATAAGCATCCAAAGCGCGATCTTGGCATGGATACTTTGATGGGAGTATTAGATGGAGAGATTTTAATTCAGAATCATTGCTACCGAGCAGAAGAGATGGCGATGATGGTGGAGCTATCTAAAGAGTTTAATTATAAAATTACTACTTTTCACCATGCAGTAGAGGCCTATAAAATTGCAGATTTACTAGCCGATGAGGGCATCTGTGCAGCTATGTGGGCAGACTGGTGGGGCTTTAAGCATGAAGCTTATGACATGGTGCCTGCAAATATTGCAATCATAGATCAAGCTCGAAATGGCACTGGGTGCGCAATCGTCCATTCAGATGATGAAGTAGGAATCCAACATTTAAATCAAGAAGCTGCAAAAGCTATGGCAGCTGGTAATCGAGCAGGCTTTAATATCTCTAAAGCGCATGCGATGAGATGGATCACCAGTAATCCTGCTAAAGCTGCAGGAATCCTTCAGAGCACTGGCAGTATTGAGCTCGGAAAGGACGCTGATATTGTTCTGTGGACCGATAACCCCTTTAGTATTTATGCACGCGCCCAACAAGTCCTTATTGATGGCGCCGTGGCATTTGACATGAACAACTCTCAAGTTCAACCTGTCACAGATTTTGATCTAGGTATCATTCAACCTCAAACAATTAGGGTGCAATAGTATGAAATATTTATCTTTATCTTTCTTTTTACTGTTTTCTTTAAATGCCTTCACGCAATCTATATTATTGAAGGGTGGCTTGGTTCACTCAGGCACTGGAGAGAGTGCTCAGATTCAAGATATTCTAATTTCAGGAAATATTATTTCACGCGTTGGGAATAATCTTGCAGTGAATGGAACTACTAAAATTATTGAGCTCAACGGCTTGCCTGTGACCCCTGGTCTAATTTCTCCAACTAGTAATTTAGGTATTGTAGAAATTAATGCGCTTGATGTGACAAGAGACGATGAATCAGACCTTTTAAAGGCTGGCTTTAGTATTTTTAATGCCTTTAACCCTCATTCAACAGGCATTCCATGGAATAGAAGCAACGGGGTTACAAGTGCAATTACTTCGCCTGGATCATCCTCCTTTCCTTTGTTTGGGATGGCATCTTATTTTGTATTAGATGGCAGCCTTGAGATCAAGGGCCTTAAAGATGTTGCAATGTTTGGTCGTATGGGGTCATCCTATGGCTCAAGAGCTGAAACATTATCCATGCTTGAATCTCTTTTAGAGCTCGGTCAGCAAGCTTCTTCCATGCCAATTGAAGAGGTGCTGGAGATGCGTTTAGCAGATCAGCTTGAACTGCAAACTCAAGATATTCTTGCTTTAAAAAGATTGGTTAATAATGATCTACCCTTCGTCCTGGAGACCAATCGTGCTGTTGATATTCTTCAGGCGATTGCTTTAAAGAAAAAATATGGGCTCAATTTAATTTTAGCCAGCGTAGAAGAAGCCCCGCTAGTTATTAATCAGCTCAAGGCTAGCAATACCCCAGTTATTATTGACCCAATGGACAATATTCCTGATTCTTTTGATGAGCTTGGTTCCAGCTTGATGCTTGGAAAAATTTTAGATGAAGCTGGAATTAAGATTATGTTTAGTACCCAAAGGAGTCACAACTATCATTTGATGCGACAAGGCTCAGGGAACGCAGTGGCTTATGGGATGTCTTACGAGACTGCCATTCAGGGAATGACACAAACAGTTGCTGAGACTTTTAAATTAGGTGCCAGGGGCACAATTACTCAAGGCAAGATTGCAGACATAGTTGTATGGAATGCGGATCCATTGGAACCCTCTTCTTTTCCAGAGTTTGTATATATTGCAGGAAAAGTTCAGGACTTGAGCTCTAGAGCGACAAGACTAACTGAGCGGTACACAAATAAAGAGAACAAACCTTCAGCTTACAAGCATTAAAGCTTGGGTTAACTGAGAAGGCTTTTAACGGTAGCGCTAACTATAGCCATGTCAGCCTTGCCTTCTAATTGAGGCTTGAGAAAACCCATAAGCTTACCCATGTCTTGCATGGTACTAGCTGATAATTCATCGATTCCTTTTTGCACCACTGCCGCAATTTCATCTGCAGAGAGCTGTTGAGGTAAATACTTTAAAATTACATTGAGCTGCTCTTCTTCCTTGGCCACGAGATCGTCTCTGTTACCACTTTTAAATTGCTCAATTGAATCTCTTCGCTGCTTTACGTTTTTATTAATTAGAGTTGAAATGATGGTATCGGTTGCTTCTGCGCGCTCATCAATTTCAAATTTTTTGATATCTGACAGTAGCATTCTCAGGGTATCGCGCACAACAACATCTTTGCTGATCATGGCAGTTTTGAGATCTTGATTTATGGTGTCTAGAAGAGACAAATTAGCGATATGATCTTTGTCTTGGAAAACTAAACTTTCTATTAGTTTTGTGAGCACGTTTAATCGCAGCGGCCATTTTTCTTTTTCTTACAGCCGTTGGTTTCTCGTAAAATTCTCTTGCTCTGATCTCTGGAACAATCGCAGCTTTTTCGCAAGCGCGCTTAAACTTTCGAAGTCCAACATCAAAGTATTCGGTTTCTTTTATTATTATTGAAGGCATAATTGCTGAGTAGTTTATTCTTTTTATACCCTGAATGCAAAAACTTTTTTATGATTACTTTAGGAATTGAGACATCCTGCGATGAGACTGCAGTTGCTCTGTATGATTCAGACAAAGGATTAATTGGGGAATCAGTTTTTTCCCAAATCGATTTGCATAGCGAGTATGGTGGCGTCATACCTGAGCTAGCTTCAAGAGATCATTGTAAGAAAATTATTAAAATTTATAAGCATGCTTTGGGTTCTATAGATTCAAACACCATTGACTATATTGCTTATACCGCCGGACCTGGTCTTTTAGGTGCTTTATTGATTGGAGAGAACTTTGCACAAGGCTTGGCAGTGGCGCTCAATAAACCATTGATTCCAGTTAACCACCTTGAAGCACACTTAATGGCTCCTTTTTTAGGTGGAGAGGCAGTAGAATTTCCTTTTTTAACTTTGCTTGTTTCCGGAGGACATTCACTTATTATTGATGTGCAGGGATTAAATCAATACAAGATTTTAGGCCAATCCAGAGACGATGCTGTCGGAGAGGCTTTTGATAAAGTGGCAAAGCTTATAGGGCTTGGATATCCTGGTGGACCTGAAATTGAAAAAATCGCACAACAGGGAGATGCAAAAAAATTCGATTTTCCGCAACCCATGCTGCATAGTTCAGATTATGATTTTAGTTTTAGCGGCCTAAAGACGGCAGTGCTATATGCCGTGCAAGACCTTGGTGAGATGAATGATACTATTCAGGCAGATATTGCTGCATCGTTTCAGCATGCTGCAACTGAAGTTTTATTAAAAAAAATTACAAAAGCCGTTGAAGATACTGGCAGGGAATCCATTATATTAGCTGGAGGCGTGGCGGCAAATAAATTATTAAGATCAAAAATATCTGATCTAAAGACTCGATTGCAAATTAATGTGCTGTACCCACCTTTAAAACACTGCACAGATAATGCTGCAATGATTGCTTATCTTGGAAGCCTAAAAGTTAACGAAGCATCGAAAAGCCTAATCTCTCATGCAAGGCCAAGATGGCCCTTAGGAGTGAAAAAATAATGGAAGATATAATCTATATTCGCAATCTTAAAATTCAGGCAATAATTGGCATCTTTGGCTGGGAGAGAGAGGTCCGACAAGAGATTAGCATTGATTTAGAGATATCATGTGACTGCCAAAAAGCTGCAGCGACTGATGCAATTGAAGGCACAGTAGATTACAAGGCTATCACCAAAGATATCATCAATTATGTTGAGTCATCTAGCTTTCAGCTTCAAGAGACGCTCGCTGAAGGAATTGCAGACCTAGTAAAAAATCAACATGCTGTGAGTGGCTTGAAGTTACGAGTTTCCAAGCCTGGTGCTCTAAGGCAGGCTGATGATGTTGGGGTTATCATTCACAGATAATGCGATATTTTCTATCCCTTGGCAGCAATATTAACGCCCGAGCCAATATTAAATTTGCAATTTCAGAGCTAGGCAAGCTACTGGAAGATCTAGAGGTTTCCTCAATCTACCAGACACCTGCAGAAGGTTTTGATGGTGATGATTTTTTAAATTTGGCGGCCGTGGGTGCTAGTGAGTTAGATTTTAAGAGTTTTAATCTATGTCTTAAGGAGATTGAGAATGTTTCAGGAAGGGATAGGGCGGCGCCTAAATTCAGTGCTCGAACCTTAGATATCGATATCGTTCTTCAGATCGATGATTCTGATGACATCATTTTTGAAAGTGAAGAAATTGGCAAGTATCAATTTGTTTCCAAGCCTCTCCAAGAATTAATCTAATTCTCATTATTTATAGTTTTTCTCCACTAGAGACCAGGCTGCTTCCGCCAAAGGCTTGACTTGGTCAGCCCTATCTTCAGCATGCTTGCTAGCTGCAGTTCCATCTCTAACCCTGCCAATGATCCCTTGCAAGATACCAGCAAGTTTAAAAATATTAAAAATATAATAAAATTCCCAGTTACTAGAGAGATCCTTACCCGTTGTTTCCGAATACATCGCGAGATATTCGCGCTCTGAAGGAATGCCATACTCTTTACAGAACTTTTCATCAGCAAGCTGAGGAATATTGCGCCAGCTAATACAATGATAGTTAAAATCTGCTATTGGATGGCCAAGAGTTGATAGCTCCCAGTCCAGGACGCCCATGACCTTGTTGTTGCTATTAAAGACCATATTGTCCAAGCGATAATCTCCGTGGACAATACATGTCTCGTCATCATTTGGTATGTTATTCGGAAGCCAGTCAATGAGTTGATTCATTGCTGCAATTTCTTCAGTTTGGGAGGCAAGGTACTGCTTAGTCCAGCGAGAAACCTGTCTTGCTACATAGTTTCCAGGCTTCCCATAGTCTGCAAGGCCTACAGCTTGATAATCTACCTTATGCAGCTCTGCAATTACTTTATTTTTACTGAGATAAATAGCCCGTCTTTCTGCAGGAGATTTATCTGCTAGCATTAAATCCCAGTAAATCTTACCATCAAGAAAATCCATCATAAAAAACTCAGTTCCTATGACTTCTCGGTCTTCACATAAACCGTAAGTTTTAGGTACAGGCACTTCTGTATCTTGCAGGGCTGTCATGACTTTGTACTCCCGGTCCACTGCGTGCGCTGATTTGAGGAGGTCTCCAGGCGGTTTTCTTCTTAGAACGAAGCTTTTCTTTTCAGTCTGAATCTTGTAAGTGGGATTTGATTGACCGCCTTTAAATTGAGACACTTGAAGAATTTTTCCAGATTCGGGAATGCGATCCCTCATCCATTCTTGCAACTTAGATTCATTAAATTTTAAATTTTCTGCAACCTCCTTGGTTCCAGAGAAAATAATATCGTGATTATTCGATTCCATTAGAGTGATTTGCCTCCATCAACATTTAAAGTTTGGCCAGTAATGTATAGAGAGTCAGCTAAAAATAAAGCAGCTTTAGCTATATCACTCTCAGTTCCCATTTTATTTAAAGGTACCGTACGTAAAATATTATTTTTCTCTTCTTCTGTCCATGTTTTATGGGGCGGCTCAAGAATTGCCCCTGGTGCGATTGCATTAACTCTAATTTCAGGCGCTAAATCTTTTGCAAGAGACTGTGTGATGCTGCTGAGTCCAGATTTTGCGGCAAGATAGATAGAATGATTGGGTATAGAGCGATTGATATTTATGTCTGTAACATTAATAACAAAACCGGATTGTTTTTTTAGCTCTTGATACAGCTCTTGAATTAAAAATAGTGGAGCTTTTAAATTGCTGCCCATCAAAGCATCCCAATCCTGGGTTGTAAAATCTCCCATTGGAGTTGGATAAAATGTAGAGGCATTGTTGATGAGTCCATCAATTTTTCCGAAAGCAGTTAAAGCATTATGCGCTAGAGCTTTAACCTCATTGATGTCATCTAAGTTTGCTTGCAGAGATATAGCGCTGCTTGGCCTTATTTCGTTTAGCTCCTCACAAAAATGCACAGCATCTTCTTCCGAATTATTAAAATGAATAATAACTTTTGCTCCAGCGCTAAAAAATTCTTTAGCAATCTCTTTGCCAATTCTTTTTGCAGCACCAGTAATTAAAATAACTTTGTTCATATAATAGATTTTAATGCTTCATGATAGAGGAATTTTTTTCTCTCTGATACGGCATGGCCTGGAATGTTTGCTAGTTGTGCAAAGTCTATTTTGAGAACAGCATCTTTAATCAAGTTTAAGTTTTGTGAGTGTGTTTGCAGTATTGAAAATTTAAATAATATTTCAAGCTCATGATGGTTCCTTGAAAAATTTAAACTTTCAACCATCTTTAATTTGTCATCAAATTCAGTGCACTCAACCAGCTCCATGATCGATTGCAATAACCCAGCTACCTTTTTAAAATTATTGGGTATTGGCAGCTTCTGGCAAAGCTCAAAATTATTTACTCTTTGCATTTCTGCCCATTTATATTCTGGAGAAGCCCCATCTTGACTGACCGATGCTAGCCCAATAAACCAGGGAGTTAGAAGTCTATGCTCAAGCAAGCTTTCAAAAAAATTCTTAGAATCCTTGTTAGCTAGAGCTTTACTTACCTCCATCCAAACTCTGTCAGCTGAAAGAGCCGATAGTTCATCGGACATGACAATGTCTTGAATTAGCTTGGTTGTCTCTATGGCTGTGCTGAATTTACTTAGATGTGGATATGATTTAAGTCTTGCGAGTCGAAGAGCCCTTAAGGGATCTTCAGCAAAGGCAGGGGATGTGTGACGGAAGATTTGTTGTTGAATATCTTTCATACCCCCAAATGGGTCAATAATCTCTCCATTTGAATCCTTGGCCATGGCATTAATTGTTAGATCACGTCTTTGAAGATCTTCTTCCAAGGTAACATTTTTATCAAAATAAAAAGTGAAATCTTTGTAACCTGTTCCTGATTTCTTTTCTGTACGAGCCAGGGCATATTCCTCTTTTGTGACTGGGTGGAGAAAGACGGGAAAATCTTTGCCTATAGGCTTAAATCCCTTATGCTCCATTTCAGCGGGACTGGAATTCACCACAACCCAGTCACGATCCATGGGTTTTACGCCCATGAGCTCATCGCGAACACAGCCCCCTACTTCATATACTTTCATTTTAGTATTTTACTGAAAATTTTCTTAAATCCTCCAGCCTTAAGGCTGTCAGCTTTTCCTTCCACACACATCCAGTATCCAAGCCAATGAAATGCTTGTTTTGAGTTCTACCATTTAAAGCAGCCCAATGACCAAAGATGTAATAGTATTGTTTATCCTGATAACTTTTATTACTGTATTTAAACCAAGGCCTAAAGTTATCAGAGCTATCCGCACTAGCATTTTTTAAATCTAGAGTAGCTGCTTGATTTATAAACCTCATGCGCGTGAGATAGTTCACAATCATTCTGTTTCGATCTGACCCTGCAAGGCTTTCATTCCAGGTCCGGGGGTGATCTCCCCACATAGACTCAAGGAATTTTTTTGGGTTTTGCTTTAGGGCATTTGATGCCTCTTTGGCTAATTTTCCTGCCTTAGATGGAGACCATATTTCTGGAATACCAGCATGAGTAATAAAGAAGGTATTGCCTGAAATGAAATCTTTTTCCTTAAGAAATAGCGGCCTTCCTAATAACCATTTGTATATTTTTTTATTATTCTTGGCATTCACTATTTGCTTTAACTTCCCTTTGCCCTTGTTGATTGATAGCAAGTACAAAAGATATAGATCATGATTTCCTAGAACAGTTTTAATCTCCGGATTGTTCATGCAAAAGTTAATCATGGCCAAGGATTCATTGCCTCGATTAACCAAATCACCTGTTAAAATAATTTTATCCATGCTTGGGCTGTAATCAATCTTATCTAGTAACCTCAGAAATTGACTATAACAACCATGCACATCACCCACCGCATAAGTGCTCATTTTTTAGCAGGTTGCCTTAAACATAATCATAAACTCTTCCAATGACAGCTCTTCAGCTCTTGCAAGAGGATCAATGTTTAAGTTTTCTAGGTCGATGGCTAATTTCTTTAAATTATTATTGATGTTCTTTCTTTTATTCGCAAAGGCCATATCCACAAAGGCTGAGAAATCTTGATATTGACTTAGGGTTATTTGAGGAGCTTCACGAGGAATTAATCGCATGAGAGTGGATTGAACCTTGGGCTGGATATCAAAAGCCTCTGGCGGCACATTAAATAAAGCAGTGGTTTGAAAGAAGGCGCCTATTTTGACTCCTAATCTTCCCCAATTTTTACTGCCATGAGTAGAGCAGACCCTGTGTGCAACTTCTTTTTGGACTAAAAAATGAATATCACCTATGCATGGGGTGAATTGAATTAATTTAAGTATTATTTGTGTAGAAATATTATATGGCAGATTGCCAACCACCCTGTGTGGTTTTTTTAATAAAAAATCTAATGGCGCATGCAGGATATCGCCATGGATAAATTGATGGTTGGAGTGAGGATAATGCTGTTGGAGAGTCTTGATATTTTCTTCATCAAGATCCATGGCTACAATTTCTATCTCTTCTCCTATCAATGATTGGGTCAGGGCACCAGTCCCAGGACCAATCTCAAAAAAAGTATCTTGTGCCTGAGGATTGATGGCTCTTTCTATCTCAAATAGAATCACGGGGTCAATCAGATAGTTTTGACCTAACTTGCGTCGGTGTCTCCTATCTTTCATCGAAGCTGCACTAAAGCTTGAGTGATAGCCTCTTGCAGGGATCCAAGCAACGGCTTCTTTTGGCCCGCAATTTCTAAAGCAGTGCCATGGTCTACAGAGGTTCTGATAATTGGGACGCCTAGTGTTGTATTGATTGCCTCTCCAAAGCTTAGAGCTTTTAGCACTGGCAGAGCTTGGTCATGAAACATTGCTATATATGCATCAGTGTCTTGCAATAAATTTTTATTAAACGCAGTATCTGCAGAGAGAGGTCCAAGCACATTGATACCTTGAGCTGAGCAGGCTTTCACAGCCGGCTCAATAATTTTTATTTCTTCTTGACCAATCTTGCCACTTTCACCTGCATGTGGGTTTAAGCCCAGCACTCTAATCTTGGGTTCTGGAATATTAAATTTTTCTTTTAATCCCTCATGCACAAGCTGGATGATCTTTATGAGCTTACTTTTTTTAATATTTTTTGAAACCTCTGAAATTGGAATATGAGTTGTTGCAAGAGCCACTTTAATTTTTTTTGATGCCAATAGCATAACCACACTTTTAGAACCTGTTTTCTTTTGAATCCACTCTGTGTGTCCTTGGAAATTCTTGAAGCCGCCCTCGACCAGATTACTTTTTTGAATGGGCCCTGTAACCAATGCAGTTTTTGGATTGTCCACTGCTGTTTGTATTGCAAAGTTTAAATTTGCAATTACGTAGCCAGCATTTTGGGGGTTTAACTTTCCGGGAGTGCTATCCGGGCACGATGCGGCAGAATAAAATTGAATTGAGCCAATTTTATTTTTTTTAGCTTTACGTAGATTCTTTACCTCAAGGAATGTGATTTTTAGGCTTAGATCTGCTGCCCTAGATTCCAGTAGGGTTGGGTCAGCGACTACAACCAAAGGAATCTGTATTGCTTCCCAGAATTTTAACTTTGCAAGATGCAAAATTAAATCAACCCCTATTCCGGCCGGCTCTCCATGAGAATAGAGTATTTGCTTCAATCTAATTCTTTGAACTCAACGAATGCTTCTGCTCTCATTGTTCTTAAACTATTTTCTAGCTCCTCGTCATACTTGCGTGCAAATATAATGCCGTATGCTCGATCCTTAATCACTTCTTCTGTGAGGTCTTCAGTTCTTTGCTCTAGAACTTGTAAAAAATGAAAGCCAAACTCTGACTCAAAGACTGGAGAAATCTCTTGCAGCGGGGAGGTGATCATCATATTTTCAAAAGCTTTGGCTGTTTTTCCTAAGCTTAGCCAGTCCAGGTCACCACCTCGACTTGCTGACCCTGGATCTTCAGAAAACTCTTTTGCGAGTAATGCAAAATCCTCTCCAGCTAGAGCTCGCGCACGGACTTCTTCCAGCTCTGATTTGGTGAATTGCTCGTCTCTCATTTTAGTTGTCATCATTAAGATATGCCGAACATTCCATTGCTCTTCAAAGCGAACTAGATTACCTCGTTTATCTTCTAATTTTAGGATGTAGAAACCTGCTCCACTTTGCAAAGGAGGGCTAATAAACCCTTTCTTTTGTTGTTTTAGCGCATCAGCAAATAGGCTGGGGAAATCAGCAAGATTGCGCCACTCCATTTCACCGCCTGATCCAGCATTAGCATTTGATGAAAACTCTTTTGCCAAAGCCACGAAGTCATCCCCAGCTTCAATTTTTAACAGTATGTTGTTTGCCTCTTGCTCAGTTGCAACAAGAATCTGCCTTACAAACAATTCAGGTGATAACTCCTTTACCGACCCCTCAGTTGCCAAGAATCCATCAAGCTCCTGTTCTGTGATGCTTACTTGTCGACCCACCCTTCCTCTTTGCACTCGTTGAATAATCATTTCTTTGCGAACCTGATTGCGCAAATCTTCATATGACGCGCCTTGAGTTTCTAGAGATTCGATAAAAGCTTCCAGGGAAAGATTGTTATTCTTAGCTATTTCTTCAAAGGCTTGGTTTAGCTCCCCATCTCCAACTCGCACTCCAGCTTGGACACCCATTTGTAGTTGCAGCTCCTCAATAATTAGTCGCTCTTGTACTTGCTCAAGCATTGTTTCGGCTGGAGGCATCGGAGCCCCTTGCTCAGCATATCTTTGCTGAATTGTTTCTAGCATACTGTTCACTTGAGACTCTAAGACAACTCCATCTCCTACGATAATTGCAATTCTATCTAGAATCTCCACTTTGGCACTGAGGGATGACGCTACAGATAGCGCGAGGATGAGATATATATTTTTTTTCATAATGGGTATTGTACTGAATTAAAAGTTAGCAAAGGTATTGGAAAAGAATTTATTTAACTGTGTTCTTGAGCTCGTGATTCCCTTCAGCTCAAATTCAAAATTAATCCTACTTTTATTTTCTACAGAAATCATTTGCTCCCAAGCTTCTATTCCAGATTCAGAAGGAGAGAGCTCAGAGAATTGATATTTTGATAATCGTTTATCTGATGCAAAGAATTTTAATGCAATGCAGCAATTTTCATAACCCACACCAAGGTAGCTTGCTAAATTTTTGCTAGTAGATAAATCTTTGCTGATACCTGCAAGAAATTTATAGCCTCCTGAAAGCCTTTGCTCTATGGTGAGCTCACCATAATCCAGCTCGTTGATTCTTCCTAGCAAGGGCACTTGTCGCCTAAATTTTCGTGACACTGAAATTTCAGTATCCTGAAGTTGCATCTTATAGTGGGCATTCATGAAGTTGAGCTGATTTCTTTTATCAGAGTAGTTTGCCTCTAATAAAGCATTGGCTTTTAGGCTGCCCCATTTGATTTTTACGCCGCTTTGTTTGTCAGGCTGCAAATTAAGCTTCAGCATTTCATTGAGGACTTTGCTAGCCTCTAACTCATGTTTTCTTAAAACCTGCACTAGAACCTGATGCTGATTTTTTAAACGTGCATCCCAATTAATTTTTACGACAAAATGCTCTTGATCAGCCACTCTATCTTTGCCAAAAAACATGCCTTGAGAATCGAAAGCTAGGTAATGCCAGCCTCTAACATGGAGATCAAATACTGGATCCAATGATTGGTCTCTATAGCTTGTGCGAGCGTATGATAGTGAAGGAGTTATTAACGATACTCCTTGTGAAATCTTTCTTCTTGCAGTCCCCGAGAATGTCACATTAAACGAGGGGATAGTATGCAAATTAGGCGATTTACTCAGGTTATTGAGGCTATATTTTTTTGTTGTAACAGAGCTGTTTAATGCGATATTTAACACCCCGACTTGATGCCTTGAGGAAGCTCCTATCTGTGCAATTGAGCGAGACCCTGTGACCATATCTGGTAAAGGAGCAAAGCCATTATAAACCTTCCGATTTACGCCAAAATCTGTATATAGAATTTTGCTGAAATATGAAACGGGACCTTTAAAAGATTGATAAGCCAACTCCACTTCTGGTTTTTTAATATAGCCCTCTGAGAGGAATGGGTTAAGCGGTTGATATCCTTGTCTTGCAAGGCTGAGACTTACTTTATCAAACACGGCTTTTACTTTAATTGTTTGAGGAAGGTATTCATCTCGTTGATTTGCAATGTTAATAAGGCTAGAGGGCAGATCAAGCAAAACCATTGGATCTGATGATTTGGCCCACTCAACTTCCCCATGAATATTTTGCCATCGCCTCACATCTTTTAATTTAAAGGCCCACCTTGAATCATCCACCGCGTAGTCTCTTTTAGCTTTTTTATCACCTGTAAAATAGATAAAATTGAGATAATTAATAGAGCTATCGTGCGTTAAATATCGGTAATTAGCTTCCAACCCTGTGCCCCTATCCCTAAGGAGTCTTGGGGCAATAGTCACATCACTTTTAGATGAAAGAACTAAAAAATAAGGTATGTATAAGTCCAAACCATCACTGGTGACGCCAATATCTGGCTCCAGGAATCCACTTAATCTTTTAGAAGCAGTGGTGAAAGGGAGGTATGGCAGTTTCAGCACTTTTTTATTCCACACATGTAGGCTTAGATCTTGAATGTGGCCCCTTTGAGAGCTCTCATTGATTACAACAGTTTTCGCTGAGATTAACCAACCGGATGTTGAGTCTAGGCATGAGGTAAGACGCGCATCCTGAAAGCGAAGTTCTGAACCAAATTTTCCAGCTAATGATCCATATTCAATCAATAAGTTTCTTTCAGACAGATAACTTTCGCCGTCTATAAAACTAAAATTTTTAGATTGATTATTAAGTGAGCCACTTTGAAATTGAAAATATGAACCCAAGTAATATAAGGATCCTTCATTTATTTTTTGTGCTGATTGATTGCTGTTGTTATAGCTAGCACTTTTAGCCCGAAGCGCTCCCCCCTCTATGGGAATTTTTACATTATTTTGAAGAAGCACGACACCATTTGATTGAATGTCTATCTTTAAAGCACTGGCTTGTGTTGGCCAAAATTGTTTTTCAATTATTGGATAGTTTGGGTTTAAGCATCCTAGCTCAGCATTCACTGAAAAGGTATCTTGCCTTAAGTCACTGGCTGGAGTTGCGGATACACAGATAGGAATGGCTGTAAGCGCAACGACACAATAACTAGCAATCTTTTTCATGAATCTAAATTGTACTATTTTGAATTTAGAAAAGAGGAAAACTAAAAAGTTTCAGCCTACCCTTAAAGCATGTCTTTGATTTCCCTGAGACTTTCTTTGCCAAAGTACAATTCATTCTTAATAAAGAATGAGGGAATTCCAAACACACCATTTTCTACAGCCTGGTTAGTGTTATTTATTAACTCTGCTTTAATTTCTGGCTGCGCAATTTGAGCTATGACTAAATCAGCATGGCAATTATGCTTTGCAAGTAGTTGATGCAAGGCATCTTCACTATCAAGTTTCAGAGATTCTTCCCACATTCCGCTCATAACAATACCAACATATGAATCGAAAAAATTATTTTTCTGAGCAACTATGGCGCCACGCTGAATCAGCAAGGTATTCACAGGAAAATGTTCATTCATGCAAAAATGCTCTATCTCATGTTGTTTTAAAAATCTATTAAACGCGGTCTCAAACTCATATTTCATTTTTGCTGGGATCTCTTCAAAGGCTAACATCGGCGGTTGATTATTTGTCAATTTAAATATCCCTCCAAGCAAGCAAGGAATATAGTTAAATTTAATTTTATGAGTCTTTTCAAGCCGAATAATTGCCTTATGACAAAGGTATGCATTAGGGCTAGCAAAATCAAAAATAAAATCTACATTCATGGTTATCCTCTATGCAACGGCATATATAATTAGTTTTTAACTTGCATGAATGATTGTAAAAATGCAACAACAAGTTATGATTTTTGAGATTAAACTAACTAAAAATTTTGTGGAGAAAGGCTATGAGTTTAAAAGGAAAAGTTTTGTTCATCACAGGTGGCAGCAGAGGTATTGGGCTGGAGATTGGAAAAAGGGCTGCTCAAGATGGTGCAAAAGTAGTGCTGGCTGCCAAGACAGCTGAGCCTCACCCAAAACTTGCTGGAACAATTTATTCTGCAGCAGAAGAAATTATTGCCTCAGGCGGCGAGGCTCTCCCCATAATCTTAGATGTCAGAGACGAAGCGAATGTAAGAGCGGCTGTTGATGAAACCGTTGCTACTTTTGGTGGCATTGATGTTTGTGTAAATAATGCTTCTGCAATTTCATTAACTACTACTCCTGATACAGATATGAAGCGTTATGATCTGATGCATCAAATCAATGGACGAGGCACTTACCTTGTAAGTAAATACTGCATTCCACATTTAAAAAAATCTAGCAATGCGCATATTTTGAACCTAGCGCCTCCATTGGATATGAAGCCAAAATGGTTTGGTCCACATTTAGCCTACACCATGGCTAAATACACCATGAGCATGTGTGTTTTAGGTATGGCTGAAGAATTAAAGCAAGACAATATTGCTGTTAACGGTTTATGGCCAAGAACTGCAATAGCTACTGCAGCTGTTAAAAATATTTTAGGTGGAGAAGAGTTGATGGGTATATCTAGAACCCCAGAAATTATGGCAGACGCAGCATATGAAATTTTTAATAAAAATTCTGAAACATATACTGGAAACTTTTGTATCGATGATTTGGTTTTATATGAAGAAGGTATACGAGATTTTACCAAGTATGCTGATGTTCCCTTTGCTCAATTAGCACTAGATTTCTTCCTTCCAGATGACACGCCACTTCCATTGGAGATTGAAAATAGCTGAAATTTCACAACACCAACTACTGGAATCTGCAAAAGAGTTTGATTCAGGCGTTCAAGATATTCAGCCCCTTAAAATAGAGGCTAGCGGTAGAAGATATTATCGGGCTCTTGCTGCCACAAATTCATATGTTATGTGCCATGATGATTCTTCTATTAATGGACAATCAGTGTTTGTGGATAGAGCAAATAAGCTTGCGCACTCCAATGTTAGAGTTCCTCAAATCCTAAGGTATGACCCTGAAAGTTTTTTAACGATTCTAGAGGATGTTGGAGATAATTCTCTGATTCTTAAGGAGAATTTTTATCACGATTCTTCTCTTGTTTTTAACGCTCTATCACTCTTAAATGATATGCACAAAGCAGAGCTAAATGGCATAGATTCAAATTTTTCTATTGATCTAGAATCGGATACCAATAAATTTTCAAAAATTCTATGCAAAGAATTTTTAGAGATAGAGATATTTGATGAATTTAAAGATTTTCTTAAAGAGATGATGCCAGAATTGCTGAATCAGCAATGGGGAAATTGCCATTTTGACTTTGAGCGCCGAAATATTCATGAAATGATAAATGGAGAATTAGTTTTATTGGATTTCCAAGATTTATGTTTTGGGCCCATTGGGATAGATTTAGCTGGCATTCTCTTGGATCATTATATTGACTGTGATCTTAAAATGTTAAGACGCCATTGCAGCACTTTTGCAGAGATCTCTTGTTACGATCTTTCTGCTGATGATGTATACAATGCAACTTGCTGGGCAGGGCTGCAACGAAATCTTAGGATTATGGGCACTCTTACAAATCTATACTTAAGGTTTGATCGCACATTTAGGCTGAAAGATCTCCCGCAAATATTAGCGAACACCATTACCTTATCCTTCGCATTGAATCAAAAACCATTGGCTGCCTTTCTTCAAGACAAGGTGGCACCAGAGCTTCATAAGAAATTGGAGTCTTTATGAAAGCAATGATTTTAGCTGCAGGTTTGGGCAAGCGCCTCCTTCCATTAACCAAAGATACTCCCAAGCCACTTTTATTTGTTGGTCAATGCACCCTGATTGAGCGTGCGATTAATAAACTAATTGAGCACGGAGTAGATGAGCTAATTATTAATGTTTCCTATTTATCAGAGCAGATCACAAATAAGCTGAAGTATTTTCATCAGAACATAAACATAAAATTTTTAGATGAACCTTTTCCATATGGAACGGGTGGAGCTTTAGTTAATGCGATCAGTGTTTTGGGTGATGAGCCTTTTATTTTATGCAATGCTGATATTATTTCGGATAGTGACTTAACAAGACTTCCAGCGTTCACTTCGTTTGCTCACCTAATAGGAGTGAAAAATCCAGATCATAATCTGCAAGGAGATTTCTCTTTGACGCAAGAAACAGTAGTAATTAAAGATGAAACGAATGAATGCACTTGGTCTGGCCTATCACTTATCAATCCATCAATATTAAAAGTACATGAAGGCAATGCCTATCCTTTTGATCTATGGAACACTATTTTAATGCCCCTGATTAATGAATCAGAGGTCACAGCACATATTGATGATTCCTTTTGGATAGATGTTGGTACGATCGATAGACTTAAACTTGCAAGGGAAAGATTAAAAGATGAAAATTAGTCATCATGCACTCTAAATCAATCATTGCCCCTTCTATACTTTCTGCAAACTTTGCTAGATTGGGGGAAGAAATTAACTCTGCAATGACGGCTGGAGCAGATTGGATCCATTTTGATGTCATGGACAATCATTATGTTCCTAACTTAACCATTGGCCCAATGGTCTGCAGGTCCCTAAGAGACGATGGAATTAAAGACTTTATTGACGTGCACCTAATGATTCAGCCCGTTAATGATCTAGCGAAAAGTTTTGCTGAAGCTGGCGCTGATTTGATCAGCTTTCACCCTGAGGCGGTTGAAAATATCAATGAAACCATAGAATTAATTAAGAGTCATGGATGCAAGGTTGGCATTGCAATCAATCCAGATACCTCTTTGTCCGTTCTTGAGGACATCATTCAAGACATAGATTTAATTTTATTAATGAGTGTGTATCCTGGATTTGGCGGCCAAAAATTTATCGAAACCACGATTGAGAAGATTCAAGATGCAAAAAAACTTATTGAGGCTCAAAGCCATAATATTTTTTTAGAAGTTGATGGCGGTATTAATCAAGAAACTATTGGCAAGGTTGCGGCCGCGGGTGCAAATGTTTTTGTTGCTGGGTCGGCAATTTTTGGATCAGCAGATTATGCAGAAACTATTCAAGATTTTCGCCAAAAGATTTCTTAATCTAATCCTCATTTTAATCTTCAGTCAATCTGCTGTTGCTTTGGAGGTCTATTTTAAGAGTGCCTCAAAATCACTTGATGTTGAGGTTGTAAATTCAGATGCCAAAAGGAGGCAAGGATTAATGCACAGAAAAGACTTAGGCAAAGATCACGGAATGCTGTTTCTCTGGCCGCAAAGCAATACAAGATGTATGTGGATGAAAAATACTTCCTTACCTCTGAGCGTTGCCTATCTTTCTAACGACGGAGCTATTCAAGAAATATATAATATGGTTCCTTTTTCCGAAGATTCGGTTTGCTCTACCAGTAGCACTCGAATTGCCTTAGAGGTTAATGCTGGATGGTTTAAAGAAAATGGTATTGCAGTTGGAGATAAATTAGATTTTTAGTTTATAGATTTCATGATTGATAAAAAAATTTACACAAACTACACAGACGCAGGCTACTCTATAATTCCGCTAGTCAGAGAGATGGAGGCTAGGGGTGATACCCCAATCTCTTTGTACCTGAAGATAGCAAATCAGAAAAATACATTCTTGCTAGAGTCTGTAGAGGGGGGAGAGAAGTGGGCACAATATTCCATTATTGGGTTTGATTGCATTGATTCGATTAAAATTTCAGGCAACACCGTCGAGCAAAGTATTGGCGGAAAAAAAGAAACCTTTGATTCTGATAATCCCCTGAATAGCATCCAGGAGATTGTTGATAAACATTCTGCACCGGAGATCTCAGGGCTTCCAAGATTCTATGGAGGCTATGTTGGTTTTTTTGCCTATGAAAGTGCTCAATACGCAGAGACTAAGATTGCCAACCTACCGGGCAAGAAGTCTAAATTTGCAGAGCACATGCCTGACATACTTCTGGTAAAGGCAGAAAAATTAATAGTATTTGATAATCTCAATCAGACAACGAAAATTATATTTAACGCTAATCCAATAAATCTAACCTACGAAGATGCGCAAAATGAACTAGATGCAATGGAACGGTTGATTAAAAAAGACATTCTTGTGCCTGAAGACAAATTTTCTATCTCAACTAGCACCATGGAATTTAATTCCAATTTTTCTAAAGCAGAATATTTGGATGCCGTTCATCTTGCAAAGGATTACATTAAAGAAGGCGATGTCATGCAGGTTGTTTTGGCGCAAGATTTTTCTACAAGCTTTGCTGGAGATTCTTTTGCTCTATATAGAGCTATTAGAAAGCTCAACCCATCGCCCTATATGTATTTTTTAAATTTTGAGGAATGCATCGTAGTTGGGGCCTCTCCTGAGATCTTGGTGAGATTGGAGGATGGTGAAGTTACCTTGCGACCTCTTGCGGGCACGAGAAAGAGAGGGATGACACCAGAGGAAGATGAGCGCAATGCCAAAGAGTTGCTTGCTGATCCAAAAGAGATTGCTGAACATTTGATGTTGATTGATTTAGGTCGAAATGATGTGGGGCGAGTTTCAAAAATTGGTTCAGTGCAAGTAACGCAAAAAATGGCCATTGAGAAGTATTCTCATGTGATGCACATTGTTTCTAATGTCACAGGTAGCATTTCTGATGATTTAGATTGCATGGATGTTTTGAAGGCTACTTTGCCTGCTGGCACACTATCTGGAGCACCTAAAATTAGAGCTATGGAAATTATCAACGAGCTTGAACCAAGTTCCAGGGGGATATACGGAGGCGCCATTGGATATATTTCTTGGAATGGAGGTATTGATACAGCCATTGCAATTAGAACAGCTGTTATTAAAGACCAAGTGATTCATGTGGGTGCGGGCGCTGGTATTGTTGCAGATTCAATTCCTGAAAATGAATGGCTAGAGTGCAAACAAAAAGCTAAAGTCTTTGTAGATGCAATTGAGATGATTTCATGATTTTAGTTATAGATAATTACGATTCTTTTACCTATAACCTCGTTCATTATGTTGGCGCATGCGGTGAGGAGGTCACAGTTAAAAGAAACGATGAGATTACATTGGAAGGGATTCAAAAACTTAATCCTGACAAGATTATTATTTCTCCAGGACCTTGTACTCCAAACGAAGCAGGCATTTCCATGGAGCTAGTTAAAAATACATCAGTGCCTCTGTTGGGCGTGTGTTTAGGCCACCAATCAATCGGCTCTGCATTTGGAGCCAAAATTATTAAAGCTCCTCAGATCTTTCATGGCAAAATTTCTCAAGTCGAACATTCTGGCGAAAGAATATTTAACGGGATCATGAATCCATATTCAGTGGTGAGATATCACAGCCTAATTATTGATCCTCAGACCCTTCCAGATGAGCTCAAGGTTACCTGTACTGTTCAAGATGACCCAAGCATTATTATGGGCATTGAGCATATTTCTAAGCCAATTTTTGGAGTTCAGTTTCACCCAGAATCAATTGAAACTGATCACGGTATGCAGCTAATTAAAAACTTTTTAACACTATGATTGAAGAAGTTATACGGCAACTTAATGCAAAAGAAGATATAGATTTTCTTGGTATGAAATCAACCCTAGAGGCCATTATGTCTGGGGAGGTAGATGATCTTTTAATTGAAGCATTTCTCATAGGTTTAAATAAGAAAGGCATTAAGGAAATTGAGATTACTGCAGCTGCGAGTGTCATGAAAGAGAAGTCTTTAGCTTTTCAGATTGGTGATGGATCACACATAGATACCTGCGGTACTGGAGGCACTGGTATTCATACTTTCAATTGCTCTACTGCTTCTTCATTTGTTGCCGCAGCTGGAGGAGCATCAGTGACTAAGCATGGAAATAAAGCGGTATCCAGTAAATCAGGGAGCGCAGATTTTCTCATGGCTGCAGGAGCAGATATTGGGCACGATCGGAATAAGCTTGAAAGTATTTTTAACAGGGTAGGGTTTATTTTTCTGTTCGCGCCTCTGCATCACGAATCAATGAAATATGTCATGCCTGCAAGACAAAGAATAGGCAAAAAAACAATTTTTAATTTACTGGGCCCGCACACGAATCCTTGTGGTGCAAAGCGACAAATTTTAGGTGTTTATCACAAAGATCTTTTAACAACGTTTGCTTCTGTTGCTAACAAACTATCAATGGAGCATGCCTTAATCGTTCATGGTTTTGATGGCCTGGATGAAATCTCCATTACTGATTCAACTTATATCGCAGAACTTAAAAATAAAGAAATTACATACTATGAAATTTCTCCGAAAGATTTTGGGTTATCTCTGGCAAATATTTCTGAGATATCAGCTCAATCTGCTGATGATAGCCTCTTATTGGTGAGAGAGGCATTTGCAGGAGAGCAATCTGCCGTTCAGGACATGATAGCTTTAAATGCTGGAGCTGCTTTGTATTTAGCTGGGACCGTAAGCTCAATTGCTGATGGTGTTGAGCTTTCATTTACACTCATGAATAACGGCATGGCTGCAGATAAGCTAGCCGCTTATGTCAGGATTTCAAATAACTCATGAGTATTCTGGAAGAGATCGTCAAAAACACAACACTGAAGCTTGTCGAAAAGAAACTGGTGACTCCGCTCGCAGAGATTAAATCTGAGCTTGCAAGATTGAACCTTCCCAAAGGAGTATTTAAGGCCAATCTCCTCAACAAAGATCAGGCGATTATTGCTGAGATCAAAAAAGCCTCACCAAGCGCAGGAATCATCTCAGAGGACTTTGATCCAATTCAAAAAGCAAAAGATTATGAAGCATTTGGGGCTGCAGCATTATCCATATTAACAGAAGAAGATTTTTTCTTGGGCAGCATTGAATATCTCAAAGAAGTTAAAGCCATCACATCGCTTCCAATTCTTAGAAAGGATTTTATGATCGATGAATATCAAATATACGAAGCAAAATTAATGGGAGCAGATTGCATTTTATTGATTGCTAGCATTCTTTCTGATTCTCAAATAACTGCCTTTGTTACTCTCGCTGAAGAGCTAGAGCTTGATTACCTTATTGAAGTACATGATGAGGCTGAGCTTGTTAGGGTAGAGCATTTTCAGGAAGCAATGATTGGGGTTAACAATAGAGACTTAAAAACCTTCACTGTTGATTTGGATAACTCTGTTCGACTCAAACATAAGTTTATGCATAGTAATATTTTTATAGCAGAGTCCGGTATTAAAAATCAGGACGATATAGACTACCTTAAGTCACATCATATTCATGCTTTTTTGATCGGCGAAAGCTTAATGAAGAATTCTTTTTAGATATAAGCGCTTGAAGTCGTCATTACTTTAGCAGTAAAACTCATAATTTTTTTTGTAGGAGTTGGCAAAGATTCTGCTCCACTGGCTGAAGCCTCTTTCGCATGCTCATCTTCATCAGCCCTCATTGTCTTCAAGATATCGATGGTCTCTTGATCATTTTTTGAGATTTGATCTAAATGTTTTTCTAGATGCTTAACAACCTGCTTCTCAGTTTCCTCAACAAATCCCAAGCTTGTTTTTTCGCCCAAACTCCCAAAAATTGCTCCTATTGTGAATGAACCTGCATACCAGATAGGATTAAAGATAGAAGGTTTCCCATTGAGATCTTTTAAGCGTTTCTTACACCAAATCAAATGATCTGTTTCTTCTTCTCCGGCCTGAATTAAGTGTTCTTTGATTTCTGGGTCTCTGCAGACCATTGCTTGGCCTCGATAAAGAGCCTGAGCTGCAACTTCTCCAGCTAGGTTTACGCGCATGAGCTGAGCAGATAGATTCTTCTCTTTCTTTGAGAGGCTTTCAGTGCCTTTTTCACCAGGATAAGATCTTCCCGTACCACTTTTTTTATACGACAGCGTTTTTAATGCGATATCACATTCGTTAATAAAATTATCAATTAGACTCATTTAATTCCCTTATACCCAATATCTGTTCTGCAAAAAGCACCGTTAAATGATACGGATTGTACCAAAGTATATGCCGCAGTTTGAGCGTCTTTTAAATTCGTCCCAAGAGCAGTCGCACAAAATACTCTACCACCTGAAGTCATCACTTTATTATTTTCTAGAGCTGTGCCTGCATGAAATAATTTCATAGTGTCTGAATTTAACTCTTTAATCTCAACCTCTTGGTTGGATAAATATTTTTCAGGGTAACCTTCTGAGGCTATGACGACTCCGCATGAATGCCTCTCATCCCATTGAGACTCATAAAGTTCTAACTTATCGTCAATGGCACACAAGCAAAGCTCGACGAGACTGGATTTTAATCTGAGCAGAATTGGCTGAGTCTCTGGATCGCCAAACCTGCAATTAAACTCAAGAACTTTTAGCTCTCCGTTATGAATCATGACCCCTGCATAAAGAAAACCTAGATATGGCGAACCCTCATTGATCAAACCCCTCATGGTTGGCTCCATGACTTCATCAAGAATCTTTTGATGCATACGTGCGTCAACAATTGGAGCGGGGGAGTAGGCTCCCATTCCACCAGTATTTAAGCCAACATCACCTTCGCCAACAGCTTTGTGATCTTGACTCGTTGCAAGTGGGATAATTTTATCTTTGCTCACAACGGCAATAAAACTTGCCTCTTCTCCTTGCAAAAAATCTTCAATCACCACTCGATTACCAGCATCCCCAAAGGCCTGATCTTGAAAGATGTTCTTTAAAGCCTCGGAAGCTTCCTCCTCATTACCACAAATAATGACACCTTTGCCTGCTGCCAGTCCGTCGGCCTTCACCACTGTTGGGTAATCAATCCCTTCAAGATGCGCCCTTGCTGTTTCGAAGTCATCGAAGGAAGAGTAACCAGCAGTAGGTATGCCATATTTGATAAAAAAATCTTTAGAGAAGGTTTTTGAACCCTCAAGTTGGGCAGCGGCTTGAGATGGCCCAAAAGTTTTAATTCCTTTGCTTTGCAAACAATCTGATAAACCATCTACCAATGGCTGTTCTGGACCAATGATCACCAATCCAATTTTTTTTGCGACACAGAAATTTTCTATTGCCGCAAAATCATTGATGTCTATTTCAATATTTTGTACCTTTTCTTCTAAGGCAGTTCCTGCATTGCCGGGACATACATATACATTTTCTACTGAACTATCCTGTGCAGCTTTCCAGGATAAAGCATGCTCTCTGCCGCCCGATCCAATTACTAGGACTTGCATAATTTTACTTAATGTCGGAAGTGGCGCGTTGCGGTAAAGACCATGGCAATATTATTCTCATCTGCTGCTGCGATCACTTCTTCATCTCGGATGGACCCACCTGGCTGAATGATTGCAGCAATTCCACTTTCAGCTGCTTTATCAATACCATCTCTAAATGGAAAGAAGGCATCAGAAGACATGACGGCACCTTCCACAATTAATCCCTCATTCTTGGCTTTGAGGTTTGCAATATCAGCGCTGATCACTCTGCTCATTTGACCGGCACCTATACCGATGGTCTGCTTATTTTTCACGTAGACAATGGCATTGGATTTTACAAATTTTGCCACCGTCCAAGCAAACATTAAGTCTTTTACTTCTTCAGCAGAAGGCTGTCTTTTGGTTACACATTGTAGATCTGATTGAGGCACGGAGTAATGATCATCGCTTTGGATTAAAATGCCGCCAGAAACTTTTTTGATGGTTCCTGGGTAGGGATTATCTTGCTCTAGATCCACACACAGTACTCGCATATTTTTCTTTTGTGCAAACGCAGCAAGCGCACCTTCAGAAAAACTTGGTGCCAAGACCACTTCAACAAATTGTCGAGCATTAATTTCTTCTGCTGTTCTATCATCTACAGCTTTGTTAAAAGCAATGATGCCGCCAAATGCTGAAGTTGGATCAGTTTTAAATGCCAGATCATATGCATCATAGGTAGACTCTGCTGCAGCTACACCACAGGGATTTGCATGTTTCACAATGACGCATGCAGGCTCGGTAAACTCTCTGACGCATTCCCAGGCCGCATCAGCATCTACAATATTATTATACGAGAGCTCTTTGCCTTGAATAATATCAGCGTTAGCAATATTTCGATGCTGCAATCCGCTAAACCTTAAAATTTGAGCAGATTGATGAGGATTTTCTCCATACCTCAAAGTATCAGATCGCTCAAAGGCATAATCAGGCAAGTGAGCTGCATCTTCCGATAGATAGCTTGCAATGGCTGAGTTGTAATCTGCCATTAACCCAAAGACTTTTTGCGCAAGCTGCTTTCGGAACTCATAAGAAATTCCACCTTGCTCAGACCACTCGGACATCAATATGGAATAATCTTTGGGACTTGTGATCACAGCGACATCCTGAAAGTTTTTTGCAGCAGAGCGAATCATTGTTGGGCCGCCGATATCAATTTTCTCTATAGCTTCATCAAAGGTGCAATCTGATGCAATGGTTTCTTTAAAAGGGTAAAGATTCACAATGACTAAATCTATAACTTCGTATCCACGTTCCTCAAGCACCTCTAAATCTTGGCTCCTTCTGGCTAAGATGCCAGCATGTATTTTTGGATGAAGTGTTTTAACTCGCCCATCCATCATCTCCTCAAAGCCAGTAAAATCAGAAACTTCGACAACCTTAGCTGTTATCTCTCTGATGGCTTTATAAGTTCCACCAGTTGAGATTATTTTGACATTTTGATCCAGCAAGAATTTCACCAGCTCACTAAGATTAGTTTTATCTGAAAGACTGATTAATGCTGTTTTTGGCTGAATAAGATTCATAGTTTTTCCAGGATATTGTAGCGCTTAAGCTTTTTTCGAAGAGTAGCGCGATTGAGACCCAGTATCACGGCCGCTTTTGATTGATTGTTGTTTGTAAACCTCATCACAGCGATTAATAGTTCTGGTTCCACCTCTCCCATGACCATCTCATAGACATTTGCAGGCTCCAGGCCCCCTAAAGCTTTAAAATATTTACCCATAGCCTTTTTAACCTGCTCACTTAATGTCTTGGACTGAGGGTTTTTATTGTCTGATTTGTTGGGCATATTATGCGATTACGGCGTAAATACTAAAGTTTACAGCTGATTAAAAATTGCTCAACCGTATTTATAAATTAATTGTAGTTTTTTTACTGTCACCCAGCTCAAGTTTTATAACCACTCCATTTTCTAACCATATTTCAGTTCTAGAGGCATAGCCTGGGTGAAAAGAGGCCATGGTATTTTGCTTTGATAGGTAGGAGATCAGTGCATTAATGACCATAAAGTGTGTAGTCACAATGACATTTTTTTTGCAGCCTTCGACCCAAAGAATTAAATTTTGCCTCCAGGCTTTAACTGGATCTGGCAATTGATCTATTGGCATTGTAAAAATACTTGTGAGCCATTCTTTTTTATCTTCAGCCTCTATCTCTTGAGATGGGATCTCACTCAAAATATCTAGAACTACAAATTGTTTTTGTTGATTGAGCTCAATAGGCCGCATTGTTTCTATGGCTCTTATTTTTGGGCTAGACAATAATCCATAACCTAAAAATTTTTCTCCAAAAGTTTTGCTAACTTCCTTGGCTTGCACCACACCATTAACACTGAGCCCAGGATCGGGATGCTCAGACCAAGCTGAAGCCGCTTCACCATGCCGAACCAGAATAATGTGAGTTTGAGTCATATGAAAAAATACCTATTATAATAAGTTTATGAGAACACCTAGAATGTTATGTGCTGAGTTGAACTCTACAACCATTCATTGCACAAACATAAAACAAATTCATCACCTTGCCAAGGTGCTGAGAGTAAAGCCTGGTCAGTCATTGCAGCTGTTTGATGGTCGAGGAGGTCTAGCCAAAGGAACAATTGCTGAAATCACCAAAATATCTATTGCGATCACTGTTACCAATGTTATCTCTCAAATAAACCCATATCATCGAGCCTATCAGGCAATTATTCCATATATTAAAAAAGAAAATTTATTTTACTTAGTCCAGAAACTAGTAGAAATAGGCATTAACTCGCTTGTCATCTTCAAACCCGAGCATGTGGATCAATCTCTTGCAAAAAAAGATACAGATAAAATTCAGGGGAGAGTAGAGGAAGCCGTGATTCAGGCCTGTGAGCAATCAGGCTGTAATTACCTACCTTCTATTACTTACTTTGATAGCTTAAATGTAGCCATGGATCATGTGTTAGAAGGTTCGAAGCCTGAAAATGTATTTGTGCTCGATACAATTGCTGATAAGTTAGCAGGTAATATGAATAAATGCGATGCTGAAATGATTAGTTTTGTAACAGGCCCTGAATCGGGCTTTTCCAACAAAGAGCGATTGCTGCTGGAGAGCAGTCACCTCTCTAGTTTTACAATTGGGCACTATGTTTTGAGAGCAGAGACAGCTCCTCTAGTTGCACTATCTAGATTGCATTTCTTGCATGGCGAAAACTCATGAAAAATTCTACATCGTTATTTGTTACTGATCCCTTGAGCTCTTTGAATCCTAAAAAAGATACTACCATTCTTTGGATGCAGGAAATTGCAGCGCAGGACGGACATATATATCAGTGTGAAATTAGTGATTTGATATATTGCGATGGCTTAACTCAAGCAACAGTTTCAAAAATTCCTGACCCACTTTCTAATCCTCAGGTCGCCCTTTCTGTAGACCAATTGATGGCTCTAAATGATTTTAATGTGGTGTACATGCGAAAAGATCCTCCGGTGAACGAGGATTATATGAATGCCCTGCATTTGTTATCTCAGGCTAAGCAAGAGGGCGCAAATGTCATGAATGATCCTGACTCATTAAAAAAATTCAATGAAAAAATCTTTGCACTGCAATTTAGCCAATGGATGCCAGACACTAGAGTGATCTGCAAAAAAGAAGATTTACTAAGCTTTAAAAAGAAACATGAAATAATTATTTTGAAACCATTGGATGGTATGGGCGGAGAGTCTATCTATAAATTTGAAAATTTATCTCCACAGCATTTAGATATTTTTCAAGATCTAACTAATAATTTTCAAACTATGGTGATGGTACAGAATTTTTTACCTGAGATATTTGATGGCGACTATAGAATTTTAATTATTCATGGCAAGCCTTTTCCTGTGGCATTGGCGCGCATCCCTCAGGGTGGAAGCTTTAAAGGCAACCTTGCTGCAGGTGGCAAGGGTGAAGCGCGAGCATTAAACCCAATTCAACAAGAGGTAGGAGAAGAGATTGGCAAGCTACTTTTAGCTCAGGGTATTACTTTTGCAGGCATTGATATGATTGGTAATTACTTAACCGAAATTAATATTACAAGTCCCACGGGAGCGAGAGAAATTTTAAATCAAACTCAGCAAAATCCTATCACAGCATTTCTGGAATCTCTTTAGTCGTGCAACCTCTCATATACAAGCAACGCATTCACAGATGGGGTTTTCGAAAATCTTTTTTTGCATCCTTGGGCTTTCATGTATTTATCTTATTTGGCATCAGCTTTGCTGTTATTCAGCAGCCTTGGAAATTTCAAGAAGAAACCATTGTTAATATTAAATTTGCAAACTCAGCATTTGATATGGCTGGTCAATCTTTGGGAGCCGACTCTCCTTCAAAACAAAATACAAAACCTGGTGCCTTAGTTACCCAAGATGTAACACTGCAAACAGATTCTCAGTTTAGCGTTAGGCGTTTAGAGTCGAACTCTACGCTTAATAGTTTTGAGGCAGTCTATCTTAATGCCTGGCAGCGCAAGATTGAGATGGCCGGGTACTATGAAATCGCATCATCTAATCTAGCTAAAGGACAGTTCAGAGTGCAAATTAAATCCGTGATTGATGCTCAAGGAACTTTATTATCTGCGGAGATATTAGAATCCTCAGGTGACCAGCTGCTTGATAAGATGGCCCTAAGAATTTTAAGAAAATCTTCGCCGTTTCAACCATTTTCTGCGGAGATGCTATCGAGATATGAGCAACTAGAAATTATTCGAGACTGGAATTTTACAAATTCTTAATGATGCAAATTCTAGCCTTTGATTATGGAACTAAACACATTGGTGTGGCAGTTGGGCAGACCATTACAGGAACTTCTTCACCCCTGACCATCCTGAATGTTCAAAGAGAAGGGCCAGATATTTGGCGCACCATTGTTCAATTGGTTGAAGAATGGAAACCTGATCGCTTGCTTGTGGGCCAGCCCCTGAACATGGACGGTACACCTAGCGAGATGATGAAAAAAGTCAATAAGTTTTATATTAAATTACAGGCACAGACGGACATTCCCTGCGAACTGGTCGACGAAAGACTAACCTCTTTTGAGGCCAAGCAACTTTTAGAGCCTGATTCAAAACCAATACGCATTGATGACTTGGCAGCAAAAATTTTCCTTGATACCTGGATGAAGCATCATGTCAATTCCTAGTAGTTTCATTGATCAGCTCATTGATCAATCTGATATTGTCGAGGTTGTTGGGCGAAGACTTCAGCTGAACAAAAAAGGTTCTAATTTTTGGTGTCTTTGTCCCTTTCACGATGACTCAAACCCCTCCATGGCCGTTAACCAAGACAAGCAATTTTTTTACTGCTTCGTTTGCCAGGAGTCTGGCAATGCCATCCATTTTCTTAGGCAATATGAGAATTTAGATTTTGTAGATGCTATAGAAACATTGGCAAGCTCTTTAGGTTTAACGGTCCCATACGAGAACACCAAACAAGATAAAATTAAACCAAGCGGCTTGGTTGAGCAAGCTGTGATGTTTTATCAAAAGAATCTCAAAACCAAGGCTGCAGAAAAAGCAGTTCAATATCTCAAGGATAGAAATATTACCGGAGAGACTGCCCAGAAATTTCATCTTGGATTTGCAGAAGATAAATGGGATGCGTTATCCAATCATCTAGGAAAAAATATTCCTGTTAATGAGTTAGAGGCTTCAGGTCTTTTTAGCCACAAGGATAATAAGTTCTACGATAGATTTAGAGGAAGAGTGATTTTTCCAATCCGTAATATTAAGGGTGAATTTATTGCAATGGGCGGAAGAATCATTGATGAGGGGGAACCTAAATATCTTAACTCACCTGAAACTGCATTTTTCAATAAATCAAATGAGTTATTCGGATTGTTTGAAGTTAAAGATGCTCAAAAGAAAATCTCTTCCTTAATAGTGGTTGAAGGCTACATGGATGTCATAGGCCTGTATCAGCATGGCATCAAAAATGCTGTGGCCACACTAGGTACAGCCGTAACACCAAGCCATGTTGCCAAAATTATGCGCTACACCAATAAAATATTTTTTGCATTTGATGGAGATTTAGCTGGAGGCAAAGCTGCTTGGAAGGCAGTAGAAAACACTTTTCCTATTATCAGGGAAGACGTCAACATTCATTTTGTTTTCTTTGATGAAAGCCATGACCCAGATTCATACATCAATGAATTTGGACTCCAGGCTTTTCAAAAACTCTTGGATGAATCTACCTCTCTTTCAGAGTACTTTTTATCAAAGGTTAAAGACTTTAATCTAGAAACCCTGGAAGGGCGATCACAAGCTGCGGCTTTTGCCATACCGGTCATTCAAAAAATTAATAATGCTGTTATCAAAGAGATTTATGCAAACGAAGTCTCTCAGCTGTGTGGCATGGATGTCAAAAGTATGCATGTTCCCAAAGAATCTTATAGACGAGACCAATCCTCGGGTCAGTCGCCTGTTACCCCAGCCATCCCAGTGCGAGTTAAGGCCCTAATTAATATTTTTAGTGCATTGCTGAAGCATCCTGTTATTGCTCAGAAAAATATTTTTGTAGGTCTAAGAGGGGATCCAAAATTCGATTTCTTATTTGAGGTCATTGATCTATATAAGCAGACCCCAGATATCAAGCCCTCTAGGGTTCTTGAGGCTCTTGAGTCTCCTCAAATTCAAGGTTATTTCTCTCAAGCAGTTATTGCGGAATTAGATTTATCCGAGGAAAATGCTCTCAAGCTGGTAGAAGATTGCATCAATGTTTTGTTAAAAAATCAAAAAGAAAGAGAGCAAATTCTTAAAGACAAGTATAATGTCAGATCGATTACATCGGCAGAGCGAAGAGATTTACAACAAATCATCTTAAAGAAAGAAGAAATATTAGATGATGATCGAGATTGGTTGCAAAAATTAAGTTCAAATCAGGATTGAAAAACTGAAATTTGGCATCATATAGAGCGAACATATTAATAAGAGGCAGTGAGTGGATAAGCTAAAGAAACAAGGTTCAAGAATAGCAGAGTTAATTGAGAAAGGCCGAGAACAAGGTTACCTTACCTATGCTGATGTGAATGATCACCTGCCTGAGGATATTTCTGATCCTGATCAAGTCGATGAAATCATTGGAATGATTAATGACCTGGGTCTTCAAGTCCATGAAACTGCGCCTGATGCTGATACTTTAATGTTGTCTGAAAACTCTTCAGACGATGATCAAGATGAGATAGCTTTAGAGCAAGCCGCAGAAGCATTGGCTGCTGTAGAAAATGAAACAGGCAGAACCACTGACCCTGTCCGCATGTATATGAGGGAAATGGGTACAGTAGACTTGTTGACCAGAGAAGGCGAAATTGAAATCGCAAAAAGAATTGAAGAGGGCATGCGAGACCTTCTTGCATCAAGCGTCAATTACCCTGGAATTGTTGAACACATTATAGATTTTTACGAATTAGTGAAGCTCGAAGAGAAGAAATTAGGCGAGCTGCTGACAGGTTTTTTAGAAGAAATGAAAGAAGTTCCATCTGCTGGACCCGGCAGTGAAAAAGCTAAGCAGCTAGAAGAAAGCGATGAAGAGGTTGATAATGGCCCAGACCTTGTTGAAGTGAAGAAGCGCATGACGAATTTGAAACGTCAATTCAACAAAACACATAAAGTTGTTGAATCTAAGGGAAGGCATTCAAAAGAAGCTAAAGTTGAGTTTGCTAAATTGAGCTTAATCTTTCAGTTTTTAAAATTCTCACCAAAAATGTTTGAAGACTTAGCTTTCATTGCCCGCAAGGATTTAGCAGAACTGCGGTTGCATGAGAAACGTATTCAATATCTTTGCGTGAAATCTGCAAAAATTCCTAGAAAAGATTTTATAGGTATGTTCCAAGACAATGTCACAAAAGTGAAATGGATTGATTCACTGATGACCAATAAAAAGTATTCTAAAAAATCTCTGGAGCACATTAAACCAGATGTAGTGATTGCTCAAAAATCCATTAAAGGGCTCGAAGACCGAGTAAGCCTAAGCATTAAAGATATCAAAGAAATCAATCGCGCCATGTCAATGGGCGCAACCAAGATGCGTAGAGCAAAAAAAGATATGGTTGAGGCTAACTTACGTTTAGTTATATCCATTGCTAAAAAATATACAAACAGAGGATTGCAATTTTTGGATCTGATCCAAGAAGGCAACATTGGTTTAATGAAGGCAGTAGATAAGTTTGAGTACAGAAGGGGTTATAAATTTTCTACCTATGCAACCTGGTGGATTAGACAGGCGATCACTCGCTCTATCGCTGACCAAGCAAGAACGATCAGAATCCCAGTGCATATGATTGAAACAATCAATAAGCTTAATCGCGTGTCTCGTCAAATGATGCAAGACATGGGAAGAGAGCCAACGCCTGAGGAGTTAAGCAAAGAGCTTGATATGCCTGAAGATAAGGTCAGAAAAGTTCTCAAGATTGCAAAAGAGCCTATCTCTATGGAGACACCAATTGGGGATGATGAAGACTCAAACTTAGGTGACTTTATCGAAGACACAGTCATCCATTCGCCTCTTAAAAATGCAACCGAAGGCAGCCTACATTTTGCAACTGACGATGTTCTCTCATCCTTGACTGCAAGAGAAGCAAAGGTCTTGAGAATGCGTTTTGGTATTGGCATGAACACTGATCACACATTAGAAGAAGTTGGTAAGCAATTTGATGTCACAAGAGAAAGAATTAGGCAGATTGAGGCAAAGGCTTTAAGGAAGCTCAGACACCCAAGCAGGTCAAGCCATTTAAAAAACTTCTTGGATGATTAAGTAACTTTATTTCCAAGTTCCTTTCCTGCCTGACAAGTCCCAGTGTACTCTGCTCCAAAATAACTTGATCCGTCGTTCCACATAAATTTTTGCAAAAAATTTACTGTATTTTGGCAAGGGAATAAAAGATTTGCAGCCTAGGCCGTCTATTATTTTAAGAGCCATCAACCCTTTCTCTTTTTTAATCACAATGTTGTGTGGAATTAAGTTTTTAGTCAGCACTAGATGTTCTCGCAACCAAGATTCAAAAGTATTAATTGCTTGGATGATTTCTTTGGTTAAGCCCTCCCTGAAAAGATAAGCCTCTAAAGTCTCTGCGATGCCATCATGGCTTTTAATGAGCTCTGTCTCTGAAGCAGAGCCTAAAGTTGTTTCAACCATCCCATGCCATCTTGCCAGGTGATCCCAAACTGCATCACTTGAAGTTTTGGCAATGGCACTTTGTTTGTAGGCTTCTTCTTCTCTTAAATTATCGTCAAAACTACTTTTAACTCTTAATTTTTTGTACCAAACTGCGTTGCTTTTTATCTCTGCAATTAAATCTTTGTGCATGACCTTGAGACAGGTTTGAGGATTCTCAGGGTTGATAAAGCATTTTCTATTGCCACCTTGTGCAAATGATTGCACCTCATTTAGATTTATCATTTTGTTATAATAACGCATGATAAAAATCACAGCATCATCAATGCTTGCTCAAAAGGTTTATTCTTTGCAATAGCTAGATATACTGTGCTTCTTAATGCGAAGAGTTACGGGCCTGTAGCTCAGTTGGTTAGAGCAGTGGACTCATAATCCATTGGTCGGAGGTTCGAGTCCTCCCGGGCCCACCATTATAAGTAAGAAAAATTACATCATTTCCCAGTTTGATTTAAAGTATGCTCTACGATCTCAAAAAAAAAGGCAGCATATGCAAAAAGATATAGACATTATTATTTACGGAGCCACAGGCTTTACAGGTCAGCTATGTGTTAAATATTTTCAATCATTAAATACCGAAGTGAAATGGGCAATGGCAGGGAGAAATAATGAGAAGCTCCAACAAGTAGCCCAAGATCATGCGGTGGCAGTAGAAATTTTAATTGCTGATTCAGATGATGAAATGGCATTAGATATCCTCACTTCAAGAGCTAAAGTTATTTTATCTACCACAGGACCATTTCATAGATACGGCTCAAAGCTTGTTGCATCCTGCGTGAAGAACAGCGCTCATTATGTAGATATAACAGGTGAAAATTTCTGGGTTAAAGACCTTATCGCCAAGCACCATGAAGAAGCATCGGCAAAGGGTGTCAGAATTATTCCTTCATGTGGATTTGATTCGATTCCTTCTGATTTAGGAACTTTCTATTCAGCAAAAAAATTAAACAAACCCATTAAACGCATTGAGTCCTTTCACTCATTTCAGGGCGGAGCTTCAGGCGGAACTCTTGAGACTATGTTTTCGATGGGTGATTTAGATTTAGGCGATGATCTATTAGATCCCTATTTACTTAATCCCGAGGGCTCATACACACAGGAGCAAAAAGATCAAAGCAGTGACAGGGTAGGCATTGCTAGAAAAAGTGAGATTAATGCATGGTCTGGTCCATTTATTATGGCGGCTGCTAATACAAGAGTGGTTCGACGAACTGAAGCGTTACTAGGCTTGAGACAAGAATCTTATGGTTCTAATTTCACCTATCAAGAACACGCATTTCATCAAAGCTGGTTTAGTGCTTTTAAGTCTTTAATAATTACAGGAATATCTGTCCTGGTACTAATGTCTCCCTTAAAAAGAGCTGTAAAACCATTCTTACCTAAACCAGGAGAGGGTCCCTCAGAAGCTGTGCAAGAAAATGGATGGTTTGATTGCAAGTATATTGCTGAGACAGAGGACGGAGAGAAATCAGTCTTTCATATGCATGGTAAAGGCGATCCTGGGTATAAAGTTACCTCAAAACTTGTTTCAGAATGCGCTCTCTGTCTAATTGAGGATGCAGAAAGTCTTCCTGGTGGCTTTGAGTATGGCGGAATTCTGACTAGCGCTGCAGGCTTAGGCAATCCTTTGATCGAAAGACTATCTAAAGTGGGCATCAATTTCGAAGGGCCTATTTAATCCAGCGTATCTATTTAGAATCATCCTTCAGATTATTTTCTTTCAGGTATTTCTCCCAATCCTCCCAATCATGAGGTGTTCCTGCTCTCGGCTTAGTTAAATCATTTGCTCTTCTAAGAGCTTTGGTTTGCAAAGATGTTTTCTTGTCTTGAAAAAATCTTTTAAAGGTTTGTTTGATCTGATCTTTCATTTAAAAGCGCTCATTTTTAGGCATAATCATCAGATGAAATTAATAATATCTCTTTTAATAGTAGTATCAATGAATTCTTTTGCAAAATCCTTGAATGATCCTCAGGCTTGGCAGGGCATCACCGATCGGGTGATGGGAGGCAAATCCGATTTAGTTATCGCACATCGTGATGGAGTATTTACAATGTCAGGCATTGTTACCACCAAGAATAACGGAGGCTTTGTCAGACTGTCTAACAGGGTGGACATTGATAGCAATGATTTTCAAGGTGTAAAATTTCAAGCTAAGGGTAACAACGAATCCTATGAAGTGCATATTACTCTTAAAGGTTTTAAGATTCCGCCCTGGTCCTATCTCAGCAAAGCATTCGAAGTAACCGATGAGTGGCGAGAGTACAGAATTGCATTTAAGGACCTAAAAACCAATGGATTTAACGCCACCTCGATGAAGCCTAAGAATATTAGAGATTTAAGTATTGCAGGTTATGGCAGGGATTTTGAGGTTGATCTAGCAATTAAAGATATTAGCTTATTTTCTGATTGATCGGCCCATCACAGCAAGTGCAGCGCTAGCTATTTTGCTTTAAGTGTTCTAGAAGCTGCCCTTCAAATAATATCAAGATCTCTGGCTCAATTAGATGTCTCATTTGAGAAATAATCTCTAGATTGCTGTCAGGGATTAAACTATGCATTTTTCGTGCATTTTTTACATGAATCATTGGATCATGCTCACCATGAACAATGAAGGTAGCTGCTTTAATTGTTTTAACTTTTTGCAGTCGACCTTTAGAGGCCAGAATGGCTAATAATTGCCTGCCATATCCCGATCCATCATTGGAGCGCTCAAAATTTCTTAGAGTATCTTGCCTGAACTGAGGTGTGTCCACCTCCCTTCCCTCCATTCCAATCAGTGATACAAACTTTACCTCTCGCTCATACAACTCTTCCATTGAGGGGTTAGGATTTTTAGATCTCTCCATCATCAATTCTCGAACTTTTTTTGAGGGAGCATTTAAAGGACTAGGGGTGGAGGCAGTAGAAGCGATTAATGTTAATGATTTCACGCGATCTGAAAATTGTGAGCTAATAATCTGAGCAATCATACCGCCCATAGATGTTCCTAAAACATGCGCCTGTTTAATGTTAAGGGCATCAAGCAAATTAATTGCATCTTCTGCCATGTCATCTATGTCGTATTCAGACTGGATGGGAAGACGTAAAAAATATTTAATATATTCTAGAGTAAATGATGGCTCACCAACAAATCGCGAAGAGAGACCCACATCCCTATTGTCATAGGTAATGGGCCGGTAATTATGTTTTTGCAAAAAACTTATGATGTGAGGAGGCCAGTGGACAAGCTGCGCCCCTAAACCATGCACTAATAGAATAGGGTCTCCCGCGATAGGACCGTGATCACGGTAACAAATCCTAACTCCCTCTTTCTCAACGTAACTTTCCAAGTATTGATGTTCTAAATTCATGATATATAGAATGATGATCCAGTAAGTAGATTTCATACTCTAATCTACCCAGCCTATATTACAACTCTGAAGAAGACTGATATAGTCATGAGATATTTATGAACTCACAAACAGTTTCCAATAAAGTTAGAGCAGCCTATGGCATAGGCGACTATGCAATCTGCTTGTATTGGAGCGGTGTTGGCTTATACCTTCTTTATTTCTATACAGATATAATTGGTATCACCCCATTGCTTGCAGGGTGGATTTATGCGCTTGGTATTGCATGGGATGCAATCACAGACCCATTTATGGGTTATCTTGCAGAGCGTACCAGGACAAAAATGGGCAGCTATCGTCCTTATATTTTTTATGGAGCCATTCCACTGGCACTCTCTTTTATTCTTCTGTTTTGGGTGCCTCCGTTCCAGGGTACAGAACTCTTTATTTTTCTGTTAACCGCAAATCTTTTGCATCGAACATGCTTTACCATCGTCAGTGTCCCATACTCATCTTTAACAGCAAGAATCACCGACGATAGTGACGAAAGAACAAAGCTTACTACCGCAAGAATGATAGGAGCTTCCTTTGGAACATTGACCATCTCTGCGCTGGGGTTTCCAATTATCTTATGGTTTGGCGGGGGAGAAGAGGCTCTTGGATTTATATATTTAGGGATGATCTCAGGTCTTGCAGCTGTGCTTGTGTTAAGTATAACCATTGGCTTTGTAGAGGAGCGTAAATTTAATTTTACTGTGGCTGAATTACCTAGTTTTACGAAAGTGGCTCAGTCAGTTGCAAACAACTACCCATTTTGGATTGTGTTTGCATCTATCCTAACTCTGATCTCAACCTCTATTATGTTTAATAGCAACCTAATTTATTTTGTTAAATACTCGCTTGATCTGCATGCCTATCAAGGGTTAATTCTGGGAGTAAGTAGTGGCAGCGCACTGCTCGCCATTCCTTTGTGGGCTTACACTGCCTTAAAAATTGGCAAAAAGAATTCTTGGATGATTGCTATGAGCCTATTGGTCATTGGCTTTTTAATTTTTTATGTTTATCCCATTGCCACGCTCACTGAGCTGCTCATTATTTTGAGCTTTATTGGGTTTGGAAATGGTGCAACAGGAGTTTTATTTTGGTCCATGCTGCCAGATACTATTGAGTATGGCGAATGGAAGACCGGAGTTCGCACTGAGTCATCTTTGTATGGTTTTATGACTTTTGCACAAAAGGGTGCCATAGCATGTGCTGCACTTTTGCTAGGATTAGCGCTTACGCATATTGGATTCGAACCGAATGAAGTTCAATCAGCAGAAACATTGGCAGGTTTAAAACAGATCATGACCTGGGTGCCATTGGTTGGAGTAATGATTAGTCTGGTATTGGTCTCCTTCTATCCAATTGATAAAACCTTCCATCAAAAATTACTTCAAGACATTCGGGATAGGAAATTGCTCCATGAAAAAAATTAAATGGGGAATCATAGGTCCTGGCTCGATTGCAACTGCATTTGCTCACTCTATCAAGCATTGCCAAAATTCAGAATTGATCGGTGTCTTTGGCAGAAATGAAGAAAAGACTTTAGTCTTTGCTAAATCATTCGACATTCAATCATTTCAGTCATTACAGCAATTTCTATCAGCAAGTGATATTGACGCTATTTATGTTGCAACTCCTCACAGCGATCACTTTACTTATGCATTGGAGGCCATAAAGAGCAAGAAACATGTTCTTTGCGAGAAGCCACTGACGATGAATGCTCACGAAAGCATGATTTTACTAGATCTTGCGCAATCATTAGAGGTATTTTTAATGGAAGCCTACATGTATAGAATCCATCCTCAAACCTTAAACATTTTAAATAATCTCCATTTATTGACTGAAGCTAATGAAACAATCTTGATTGAAGGGTCCTTTGGATTTAAAGCAGAGGTACCAGCCCATCACCGTCTTAGAAATCCATTTTTGGGAGGTGGAGCTATTCTGGATGTAGGGTGTTACCCCTTGTCGATGAGCAAGTTAATTGCAGGGCACCTTCAAGGCCTGCCATTTGCAGAGCCTCAAAGCATTTCTGCAACTGGAAGAATAGATAACACAGGGGTGGATCTTCAATCAGATGCTTGTCTTATATTTTCTGAGAATATAGAGGCTAAAATTAGCTGTGCCATTGATGAGGAGCTATCCAACCAATTAGTTATTTCTAGTGGAGGGGTTAGCATCACTGTGTCACAGCCATGGCATTGTGGACAGTTTCAAGGTGGGCAATCCTCTATAACTGTTGTTCATGAGTCGGGTTTAGCAGAGGAGATCTCGTGCGACGATCAGCTGGGGCTATTTACCAGAGAAATCGAGCATGCATCTAGCTGTATTCTTGACGGGAAACTGGAATCAAACCTCATCTCTCATGCCGACACTCAAAGTAATATGTTTTGGTTAGATCAATGGAGACAGCAACTAAATATTGCTTGCCCAAAAAATTTAATAGCAAACTCACCAATACTAAAATCGAAGGCATTCCTTAACCAAATTCCAAAGCTTCTAAATATGGAGATTCCAGGCATAGATAAGTTCGGCTCTAGACTGGCTTTTGGTTGTGATAATCAAACCTCTGAAGTTCATGCTTTTACAATGTTTGATAATTTTTATGGCTCTGGAGGACGCATATTTGATACCGCTTACATCTACAATAATGGCATGGGTGATCAATATCTTGGCCAGTGGATTAATTCTAGGTGTCTAGAAAAGGAAGTCATTGTTCTGGGCAAGGCTGCTCATACACCTCAATGTGAGCCTCAATTTATTAGGCCTCAAATTCTTGAATCCTTAGAGCGTCTGCAGATTGAAAAGCTTGATATTTTTTGTTTGCATAGAGACAACCCAGATGTGCCTGTCTCAGAATTTATTGATGCTTTAACTGAGATTAAAGATGAGGGGCTGATTGATCTAATTGGTGCGTCAAACTGGGATCTAAATAGATTTTCAGAGGCGCGAAATTACGCTGAAAAAGAAAGGAAAGAACCTTTTAAAGTATTAAGCAATAATTTTAGTTTAGCGGAGATGATTGAGCCGGTTTGGCCGGGTTGTGTCGGTGTCAACGATGTTTATATGGAGTATGTTCTTGCAGAGAAGATTTTATTGTTCCCTTGGTCCAGTCAAGCTAGAGGGTTTTTTATCAAGAAAAAAGAAGTGATGTCCAGTGAGCATTTTTCAAATCCAAATATAGATGAAGAAATGAGGGTCTGGCATTACGAAAAAAATTTAAAGCGTAGGGCAAAATGCTTTGAATTAGCTCAGAAAAAAAATGTTGAGCCTATTCAAATTGCCCTTGCTTATGTCTTACATCAATCACCCTTAATTTTTCCATTGGTTGGTCCTCGAACTATCTTTGAAACTAACAGCTCAATTCAAGCCTCTCAGATCACACTAACGGATCAAGAACTTCATGAGCTTGCTCAAGCATAATTGTCTTTCTTAAATGGATATTAGAAGCTGAAGATCCAATTAGAATCTCATAAGACCCTGGCCTAATTTTCCAGGTTTGAGTACTGACATCCCAGTAACTAAAATTTCTTGCAGTGAGATTAATTTTGATCTCTCTGTGTTGATGGACATCAATCCTTTCTTTGGTAAAACCTTGCAAGGTCTTGATGGGCTCCATCTCATCTATATGCTCGAAAGCAACATAGCACTGAGATACTTCTGCACCAATTACAGCCCCTATATTCTCAACAATAAATGTACAAGAGACCTCAACCCTTTCATTCACCTGAACTTCAAGATTGCTGTATTGAAAATGGGTGTAAGAGAGGCCATGGCCAAATGGAAATAATGCTGGAACAGAAGCTTTGTCATACCATCTATAACCCACCAAGAGTTTCTCGTCATAGTTCATTTGTTGATTGGTGCCTGGGTAACATTTATAAGCAGGGGTATCTTCAATGCTTCTAGGGAAAGAGGTAGATAGTTTCCCTGAGGGATTTATTTCTCCTGTAAGAATATCCACCAAGGCATTACCAAATTCTTGCCCAGCAAACCATGTCAGTAGCACAGCCTTTGCATCTTCAATCCAAGGCATTGCGATAGGAGAGCCTGAGTTCACCACTACCACTGTATTTTGATTGGCTTGTAAGACTGCTTCAATTAATTTATTTTGCTCTGCCGGCAAGTTGAACTCAGCCCTATCATTCCCTTCAGTTTCCCAGTCAGAATTAGTCCCAACAATTAAGATAACCTGATCGGCATTACTTGCAGTTGTAATGGCCTCTTGGAATAAGTCGATTCCATCGGGTGCCTGGCACCCCAAATATACAGCTGGAAAGCTTCCTTCGAAATGATATTGCATTTCTATGCTGTAGCTTTGTCCTTTTTTTAAGTCCACCATTCCTTTTTTTGAGGCTGAGCTAAATGTAAAGAAGGCTTGTCCTGGATCTTTATGAGTCCAATTATCAATAATCTCTTTGCCGTCAACCAACAATCTGCATTCCCCAATTCCAAAAATTTCAAATTCATGGTGTCCTGATATATCTGGTATGTAGGTGCATGAAAATCTTACAGAAATATTGGGTCTCTCCTGTTTGGAGATAATGTCTTTGGCAAACCCTTCAAAGACCCAAAACTTACTTCCAGTTAAATATTCAGAAAACATGAGATTCTCTCCAAATCTTGTCCCATCAAAGTACTCGACTAAAAAACCTTTTTGATCCTCCATGAGACTTTCATTAAATTTTGGTAGGTATTTATAGGTATGGCAGCCTTTGGCATATGTGATATTTGTTTGAGGGTCTAGCTTTGTTTGAAGAGCTTCTGCGGGATGAACTTCATAATGAGGCTTGAGGCTGGCACTCCCACCACCTATGATTTGAGCCTGTTTAGCATTAGGCCCAATAATCGCAATATTTGTTATGCCTGGCTGCAATGGCAAGAGGTCATCATTTTTTAGCAGCACCATGCCGTCTGCGGCAGCTTTTTTTAGCAGTTCTCTATGTGCAGGCTGGTCAATAGCCTCTTCTGGATGAAAATTAGGATGATCAAATCGCTTGGAGAATTCTGCTACCTTTAAAATTCTTGTGACTTTATCATCAATAATTTTTTCATCTACATCTCCAGTATTTATGGCAGCGACCAAAGCATCACCCCAAACATTTCCGGGTCCTGGCATTTCTAGATCAAGGCCGCCATTGGCATTCGCCTCAGTTTCTAGAGCCGCACCCCAGTCACTAACAACATATCCATCAAACCCCCATTCTGCTTTTAAAATATCCATCAATAATTCTTGGTGTGAGCTACAAAAAATATTATTTAGTTTGTTGTATGCGCTCATTACAACTTTTGCATTACCCTGTTTTACACCCATCTCAAATGGAAGTAAGTAGATTTCTCTTAGGGTTCGCTCATCAATATTAGAGCTAATAGCATGTCGATCGAACTCTGTATCGTTACCAACAAAATGTTTTAAACATGCAGCTACATTTTTAGACTGCACGCCTTTGACATACTGGACTGCAATTTTTCCAGTTAATAGAGGATCTTCTGAGAAACTTTCGAAATGCCTGCCGCCAAGAGGATGTCTGTGGATATTGATAGTTGGTCCCAGCAGAACATCAACATCTTTTGCATTTGCCTCCTCGCCCAATGCAATTCCAAGCTGATGCACTAGATCAAGATCCCAGGTTGAGCCTATTGAGATAGCACATGGAAAGCATGCAGAGGTTTTACCAGAATTGGAGTCACCCCTGACTCCATTTGGACCATCTGACATCTTAATGCTTGGAACATTTGCATGGTCAATCTTATTTGTGTACCAAGAATTAAAGCCGCTAAGCAGGGAGACTTTTTCCTCGAGGCTTAATTGCCTGACTATTTGATCTATACCTGACATAGGTTAATTTTAATTACTTTCACTATAAAAGCACGCATTTATATCCCTAGAATTTATTATTTCTTACAATTGCACCTCCGTTATTACTCCTGCAGAAAAAATTTTGGATCTGCGTCAGCTGGCACATTGCAACAAAATATTTGTACAATGACTTCAGCGCAACAAAGGAAGAGCAATGAAATTAGTCTTAGGTTTATTCGGTCTAGAAAATTTTTACGGCGGTGACGTGAAATCTTATATTGAAATAGCTCAAATGGGAGAGGAGCTGGGTTTTGATGCTGTTAGCGTTACAGATCATGTGGTTATGGGAAAGAATCTTCATAAGTATCCTTTCGGGCAATTTCCAATGCCATCAGATGCACCATGGTATGAACCTTTAACTCTTTTAACTATGATTGCCGCGAATACAACCTCTATTAATTTAGCTACAGCTATTCTTATTGCTCCGCTAAGAAGCCCAGCTCTCTTAGCTAAAACAGCTGCCAGTCTTGATGCTATTTCCAATGGACGGTTGGAACTAGGTGTTGGGTTGGGTTGGCAGCAAGAAGAGTATGAGGCGTCTGGCATTGCTTTTGAGAATCGCACAAAAATTTTTTGGGAGACCTTAGCGATCTGCCAATCATTATGGGAGGGTGGTCCAATCTCACATCAGGGAGAGATGTTTACGTTTAATAATATATGGTGCCAACCAACACCAGCTCAAGGAAGAGATCTACCTTTGCTATTTGGTGTGAAGATGACAGAATCAAACGCTCAAAAAATTGCAAAAGTTGGTCATGGATGGATTCCCATTAAAACTAGTAGAGAGTTTATCTCAGAAGGAAAGATAATATTGGACCAAGCATTTAAAGACGAGGGTCGAACAGACTCACCAAGAATTAGGGGTCAGTTACCTACATGTCTTGATTCAAATGGAATCCCTAGTGTCGACCTAACTTTAAAAGAGTTAGAAAAATCAATGGATGCAGGATTAGAGGAGATAGAGGTTTTCCCAATTAATTTTGCTCAGTCGCCTGAGCATTTGCGTGAAGTATTGGAATCTATTGCGGAGATAAAAAAATAATGAATCACCAAGATCTGCCAACTCAAATCATCTATAAATATGCGTCCATACTGGATGCAAAAAACTTTTCTGATCTACCAAGCATCATGTGGGATGACTTCTCTTTAACAGGCCCATATGAATTAAACGGGTTAGATATTTTTATGGGCGCGGTTGAGCAAAACCTTGGTGCATATGAAAAAACTATGCACTTTATTGGTAATATTGAAGGTGGCTGGAGCGAGCAAATATATGTGGGCCAGACATACTGTATTGCGAGTCATATTTTTGAAGAAAATAACCAATCCAAAAAATTAGACATGGGCATTATCTACGATGACACAATTGAAGTAAGGGGGAGTGAAGCAAAATTTGCAAAGAGACGCTTTAATCTCCAGTGGCAGAAAACAGAACCATTAGACTAAAATAGCCTTAAAGGCGCGACTGAAAGTTTTGCTTTAAAGCTTTCTGGAATAAGTCCTTAAGCAGTTCAGCTCCCTTCATGCCAGAATATGTTGGCCTCATAATCAGCGCAATTTCTCTATGAGGACCAGGTTCATTTAAGTGCAATCTTAGCAAGTCTTTATTAGAGCTTAGTAGTTGCGCTAACGCCATATGAGGCACCAAGGTGGTGCCCATATTTCCTTGAACCAGTTGAACCAAAGTAGCCAAGCTCGATGCTTTGACAACATGCTTAGAAGGTGAAGAAATCTTGCATGCGTCTAAAATGTGATCTTTTAGACAATGCCCATCTTCCAGTAGCATCAACTCGGAGTGTTCCAGTTGCGTTGCCTTTATTTCTTTTTTGCCAGCATGCTTATTTTCTTGATGTGCAATCCAATAGAAATCTTCTTCCCAGAATTTTAAAGAAATTAATCCTTCCAGATTATATGGCAGAGCGAGTATTGCCATATCTAACTCACCATTTTTTACCTTATCTACAAGCACATTAGATTGTCCCTCTTCTATTCTTAAACTTAATCCAGGAAAATCATTTTTTATTTTAGGTAGAACAATAGGTAAAAAATAAGGACTGATCGTGGGGATAATACCAATTGAGAGCGCTTTGCCTAAAGGCTCAGATTGACTTGCTGTTAATTGCTGAATATCTAGTACCTGTAACTGAATAGATTGAGCTTTTTCTAAAAAATCTATTCCCAATGCGGTAACAAATACTTTTTTGTTATCTCTTTCAAATACCTGAAACCCTAAATGTTTCTCCATTTCAGTAATTGCATTACTTAGGGTTGATGGTGATACAAAACATGCTTCTGCAGCTTTTTTAAAATGCAGCATCTTTGCCACTGCCAAGGCGTAGTCAATTTGCTTTAGTGTTATCATTTATTAAATCGAATATAACATCCTTTTTATATGTATTTACCAATACATATAATAACTATAAACTGATTTTACGAAGCATTTTGTATGCATCGAATAATTTTTATATTGAATTTTATTTAGGAGGTAAATTACTGTGAATAATGAAACTGAAGGCAAATGTCCCGTAATGCATGGAAGTCTATCGAGCAATAGCTCTTCTGGAACATCGAACAAAGATTGGTGGCCCAATCAATTAAATCTAAATATCCTGCATCAGCACGATCAAAAAAGTGATCCAATGGGCAAGGGTTTTGATTACGCTGAGGAGTTTAAGAAGCTTGATTATCAAGCATTAAAGCAAGATCTTAATGACTTAATGACAGACTCACAAGAATGGTGGCCTGCAGACTATGGGCACTATGGACCATTTTTTATAAGGATGACTTGGCATGCTGCTGGCACATATAGAACTGGTGATGGAAGAGGGGGTGGAGGTACAGGTGCGCAACGATTTGCTCCTCTTAACAGCTGGCCAGATAATGGTAATCTAGACAAAGCTAGAAGATTGCTGTGGCCGATCAAACAGAAATATGGCAAGCAAATTAGCTGGGCTGATCTATTGATCCTCGCTGGAAATGTCGCAATTGAATCTATGGGCGGCAAAACATTTGGCTTTGGGGGCGGTAGAGCAGATATCTGGGCTCCTGAGGAAGACATTAATTGGGGCGCCGAAAAAGAGTGGTTAACAAATGAAAGATACTCTGGAGAAAGAGATCTAGCCAATCCTCTTGGTGCAGTGCAGATGGGTTTAATTTATGTCAACCCTCAAGGCCCTGATGGAGATCCAAATCCCCTCGCTAGCGCAATTGATATTAGAGAAACATTTGGCCGCATGGCAATGAACGACGAAGAAACAGTTGCTCTTGTTGCTGGCGGACATACTTTTGGTAAAGGCCATGGGGCTGGTCCTGACAGCAATGTAGGAACAGAGCCAGAAGGTGCAGAGCTACAAGAAATGGGCTTCGGGTGGACAAGCACTCATGCTTCAGGAAAAGGCAGTGACACTATTACCAGTGGTTTTGAGGGAGCTTGGACTGCCAATCCCACACAATGGGATAATGGATATTTCGATCTATTATTTGGTTATGAATGGAAGCAAGTAACAACGCCTGCTGGCGCTATTGTTTGGCATGCGATTGATCCCAAGGAAGAGGATCTTGCGCCTGATGCTGAAGACGCATCAGTGAAAGTTCCAACCATGATGACAACAGCTGATATGGCTCTTCGTGAAGATCCAATTTATAACAAAATCTCAAAACGTTTTCATGAAAATCCAGAAGAATTCGCAGATGCATTTGCGAGAGCTTGGTTTAAGTTATTGCATAGAGACATGGGGCCTATTGGCAAATATCTTGGACCAGAAGTTCCTTCAGAGGAGTTAATTTGGCAAGATCCTGTTCCTGCCGGCAATGCTGGCTATGATGTCAGAGCCGTGAAATCTAAGATCGCAGAAAGTGGCTTAACTATCCAAGAAATGGTTGAAACTGCTTGGGCTAGCGCGTCTACTTTTAGAGGCTCCGATATGAGGGGTGGTGCTAATGGTGCGAGGATTCGTTTAGCTCCACAAAAAGATTGGGAAGCCAATAAGCCAGAGCAATTAACCCGAGTTCTAGCTGTTTATGAAAGCATTGCCTCAGACTCAGGTGCCTCCATAGCTGATGTCATCGTACTGGCTGGAAATGTTGGTATTGAAAAAGCGTCTGGTATAACTGTGGACTTTACTCCAGGAAGAGGCGATGCATCTCAAGAGCAAACAGATGTGGAATCCTTTGAGGTATTGGAACCTATTGCTGATGGCTTTAGAAACTTCCAAAAGGCTTCATCCACTATGCCTGCTGAAGAAATGATGCTTGATAAGGCGCAACTCTTAGGCCTCACCGCTCCTGAAATGACTGTCCTTTTGGGCGGCATGAGATCTCTCGGAATTAGCAATGGTGACCATGGTATTTTTACTGATGATTCAGATAAATTAACCAATGGTTATTTTGTAACACTCCTTGATATGTCTGTGCAGTGGAAACCTACCAGTGATGGGAAATCATTTGAGGGCATAGATCGTGTCTCTGGTGAGAAAATGAGGACTGCCTCAAGAGTTGATCTTGCATTCGGTTCTAACTCTCAACTGAGAGCTCTAGCAGAGGTATACGCCAGCAACGATGCGCACGATAAATTCACCAACGACTTTGTTTCCGCATGGAATAAAGTGATGAATAACGATCTTGTCTGATGAACTAGCTTAGGCTTATTTTAAAAAAGGGCTCATTTGAGCCCTTTTTTTGGATCCACAAATAATAAGTAGTTTAGAAATGTGGAGGTTTTTCATAATCTATTGGTGGGAACTTAAATTTTTGATCTCTCAAGTCAATCTTTTCTCTTTTTTTAATGTATTTGGACATCACATCAGCTGCATCATCACTAGCGGATGGAAGCTCCTTTTTGTCATTATCCAGCTTATCTTTACTCATAATCTCTTTTTCTAAATATTGATACAGTTTACCTAATCTAAGGAATATTTTGATGAACCATAAATATTTAGTATGATTCATTGATGAAAATAGCAATCTACCCTGGCTCGTTTGATCCCATTACTTTTGGCCACATAGATATTACTGAGCGAGCGTGCGCTCTATTTGATAAAGTGATAGTCAGTGTTGCTGAGAGTAAGTCCAAAAACCCACTCTTTACTGTTGCTGAAAGAATTGACTTAGCTCAAGAAATTTTCAAAGATAATGCAAAGATTGAGGTCATAGGATATGCCAGTAAGCTAACAGTTGATCTCGCAAGAGAGAATAATGCTATCGCAATTATCAGAGGATTAAGAGCTGTTGCAGACTTTGAGTATGAATTTCAGCTTGCCACCATGAATCGCAGTCTTGCACCAGACATTGAGAGTATTTTCTTTACCCCCAAGGACACTCTGATATATGTTTCCTCTAGCTTAGTCAAAGAAATTGCTAAGCTTGGTGGAGACGTATCTCGCTTTGTTAGCCCGAATGTCAAAGATGAACTTGCAGAGAAGTATTTAACTTAACTCTGGCATTTACTGCAAAAGAAAGAAGCTCGCTGTGTTTGAACTATTCTTTGAATAATACCTGTTCCACATCTTGTGCATTCTTGACCCTCACGATCATAAGCAGCTAATTCAATCTTAAAGTAACCTTGATTGCCATCTGGTTGATAGAAATCTTTCAGAGTCGTACCTCCAACCTCAATAGCTCTTTGAAGAATTTTTTTTGCTGATTCAGCAATCGCCACAGACTGTTTCTTGGTAATTAATCTAGAGCGTTTAGTTGGACGAACACCAACATCAAAGAGGATTTCATTGGCATAGATGTTACCAATCCCAACCACATGGGACTGGTTCATGAGTGAAACCTTGATCGGGGAGTTTACTTTTCTTAGTTTTTTAAAAAGATAGTCACCATCAAAGTCTTCTGATAAGGGCTCTGGTCCTAGCTTATCAAGTAAAAAATGATGTTGAGGGTCTGGTACAAAGTGAAGCGATCCAAATCTTCGAGGATCATTATAAATTAGCTTTGCATCTTGAAAGATAAACTCAACATGATCATGTTTTTTATAAAAGTTAGATTCTTTTTCGGCTATTCGAACTGTTCCAGTCATTCCAAGGTGAAGCAATATTTGAGAGTCATCAATATGAAATAGAATGTATTTAGCTCTTCGGCTTATTTGATCAACGGCGACGTTTTTAAGATTCTTAAATGCTTTTAAATCTACTGGCCATCTTAGATTTGAGTTATGAATTTCTACAGATTCAAGAATGTTATTCTTAAATCTCTGTATTGCTCGAACCGAGGTTTCTACCTCAGGTAATTCTGGCATTAACCGAGTAAGTTATTGATCTCTATAAGATTTTCTGGGCTTAAGGTTCCAGCAGCGAGATGTAAGCGCAGGGTAGTAATCAAGTAGTCATACTTCGCATTGGCTAAATTTCTTTCAGCGCTGTAAAGATTTTTTTCAGCTTGCAACAGATCAACAATATTTCTTGTGCCGACTTCATAACCAACTCGCGTTGCTTCTAAGGCACTTGATGCTGAGATAACAGCTTGCTTTTGTGCTCTTAGATTAGCCACTAATGTCACAACATTTGAATACTGGCTTCTTACATCCTGGATTGCTCCTCGTTCAGCAAATAAAGCATCTTCTGAGGATTTATTAGATTCTGCATAGGCCTGCTTGGTTCTTGAGATCACAGCACCACCTTGGAATATTGGCATTGAAAGTCTCAGGCTATAAGTGTCCCTTTGAGTTTCACTCGGGACAGTAATATTGAAAGCTCCCCCAGTGTTTAAGCCATCATAGGCATACTGATTAGTCTCTGATTCTGTTTGCGTACCCACAATATCTACCTTGGGTAGGTGGTTGGATGCAACGCTTCGCGCGTTATTTTTTGAGGCATATTTTCTAAGATTTGCTGCTTTCAATTTAAAATTATTCTCTACAGCTTTTCTTGCCCATTCTTCTTTTGAGGCTGGTACCGGATTTGATACATTCAGATCATTTACCAAGCCATCTAAGGATAGAATTTCTCTACCAACTAATGCATTTAGCGCTTCTTGAGCAGTGTAAACACTTCCCTCAATTCTAATTCTAGAAGCCATGCTAAGATCAAAGGCAAGCTGCGCTTCTTGAACTTCAGTGATAGCTGAAAGGCCGACCTCGTACCTTTGGCTAGTTTGATCTAATTGCTTTTTAATAGCCTTTTCTTCAGATCTTGCAGCATTCAAATTATCAATAGCCCGCAATACATTGAAGTATAGTTCAGCTGTTCTTACAATTAATGCTTGCTGTGAATATGCAAAATCTGCTTCTGCTGCATCCGTTAAAAACTTTGATTGTCGATATTTAAACCAGCTGTCCATTCGCAAAAGTGGCTGTGTCAGCGAAGCAGAAGCATTAAAGTTATTATATTCATTCTGGAGGTTGCCGTCTTGGTAGTATTCATTCCAGTTAGTTTGCGCATTGAGACTGATGCTAGGCAAGAGCCCAGCTCGACCTTGAACTTTAATTTGCTTTCCTGATAAATATGAAAATTCAGCAGACCTGAACTGAGGATCATTCTCCAAGGCATCATTGTAGATATCGAGAAGACTCTCTGAAGTTGCAGCGGTGCTCATGGTTAACAGGAGGGCGAATAAATATTTAAATTTCATAATTTTTCTTCATGTTTACAGTGCTAACATTAAACCTTTTTTAGGTTCTCTATGTCAATCAGCTTATTTTAATGCATTGCTAAAAAATCTCCTAAATTAATGCATTTGTTTCAATGGAGTTAGAGTAGAATATTACCTAAAAGTTCATCGAGATTGAGCTTCATATTTACAGGACACTTTAATTGGCAAAAGATTACGATTCACAATCGATTGAGGTTCTCTCTGGTCTAGATCCAGTGCGAAAGAGGCCTGGAATGTACACCGATACCACGTGCCCCAACCATTTGATTCAAGAGGTGGTTGATAATTCAATTGATGAAGCGCTAGCAGGCCACTGCTCAACTATTAAAGTGACCTTAGCTAAAGATGGGATGATTTCTGTGGGCGATGATGGGCGAGGAATGCCGATTGACATTCATCCAGAGCATAAGGTTTCTGGGGTTGAGCTGATCATGTGTAAGCTGCATGCAGGTGCAAAATTCTCAGGTGAAGATTATAATTTTTCAGGAGGGCTGCACGGTGTTGGGGTATCTGTTGTTAATGCGCTTTCACAAAAATTATTGGTAGAGATTAAAAGAGCTGGCAAGCAGTTTGAGATGTCATTTGAAGGGGGAGAAAAAAAATCCGAGCTGACAGAAGTGGGCGAGGTAGGTGCTAGGAACTCTGGTACTAATATTAATTTTCAGCCAGACCCTCAGTACTTTGAAACACTACAAATTCAAACAGAAGCCCTTAAGCATCTTTTAAAGGCAAAAGCAGTTCTATGCCCCGGTTTAACCATTCACTATGCTGACGATAAAAAGGGAGAGAAGATCTCATGGAATTATGAGAATGGCTTGATTTCATACCTATCTGAAGCTTCTGAGGGCATCGATTTGTTGTTGGAGGAGTCAATTTCTTGCAGCAAACTAGCAAAAGACAACGCGCTCGATTTTGTTCTCAACTGGTCAACAAACCCTGTTAAAAATTTAATGGGTGAATCATATGTCAATCTGATTCCTACGGCTCAAGGTGGATCTCACTTAAATGGTTTTAAAGCAGGGCTACTTGATGCGGTAAAAGAATTTTGTGAGTTTAGAAATTTAATACCCAAGGGTCTCAAGATCACGGCTGACGATGTAATTCAGCATAGTACTTTCGTTGTATCTTCTAAGCTATCTAATCCTCAGTTTGCAGGTCAAACCAAAGAACGATTAGATTCCAAAGATCATCAGAGTTTTGTTAATTCCACTACTAAAGATGTTCTCAGCATTTGGTTCAATCAGCACACTGAGGAAGGAGAGAAACTCGCTGAACTGGCGATTGCGTCAGCACAAGCGAGAGCTAGAGAAACTAAGGTTGTGGATCGAAAGAAGACATTTCAAGGCCCTGCACTACCTGGCAAACTTTCAGACTGCAATAGCACCAACCTTGAGGAAACGGAATTATTTTTTGTTGAAGGAGATTCTGCTGGAGGCTCTGCCAAGCAATCAAGAGAAAGAAAATTTCAAGCTATCATGCCGTTGCGAGGGAAAATACTAAATACCTGGGATCTTGAAAGCAGTGAGATTATTAAATCCATAGAAATTAAAGATATCTCAACTGCCATAGGTGTTAATCCTGGGAGCCCAGATATTTCATCACTAAGATATGGCAAAGTTTGCATTCTGGCAGATGCTGATTCTGATGGCCTACATATCGCAACTTTGTTATGCGCATTATTCCTGAGACATTACAAACCACTAGTTATTGCTGGTCATATTTATGTAGCCATGCCTCCATTGTTTAGGATTGATTGTGCCAAAGAGGTTTTCTATGCTCTTGATGAGGACGAGAAAGAGTCGATTGTAAGAACCTTAAAGGCAAAGCCTGGTAAGCCAAAAATAGATATTCAGAGGTTTAAGGGTTTGGGGGAAATGAACCCCTCGCAATTAAGAGAAACTGTCATGGACCCCAAAACCAGAAGGCTGGTTCAGCTCACAGTTAGCCCATCTGATAATGTAAATAGCATGATGGATCTTCTGCTGTCCAAAAAGAATGCAGGGGCGCGAAAGGAATGGTTAGAAAAAAGAGGAAAAATTGTCACAGTTTAATTATGGAAACTAATCAAAATATCAGCTCAATGAGTCTTAAGGAATATGCAGAAGAGTCATACTTAAATTATGCAATGTACGTTATTTTAGACAGGGCTTTACCCCATGTTGGAGATGGCATGAAGCCTGTGCAAAGGCGCATTTTATATGCAATGAGCGAACTAGGGTTAAATGCTGGATCTAAGTATAAAAAATCAGCGAGGACAGTGGGAGATGTCATAGGTAAATTTCATCCTCACGGGGATAGTGCCGCATATGAAGCTATGGTGCTGATGGCTCAAAACTTTTCTTTTAGGTACCCGTTAGTAGATGGCCAAGGCAATTGGGGCACTCAGGATGACCCTAAGTCTTTTGCGGCTATGCGATACACAGAATCTAAATTAACAGGGTTTGCAGATTTACTGTTATCAGAGCTGAAATTAGGCACTGTTGACTGGCAGCCTAATTTTGATGGCTCATTATTAGAGCCAACGATTTTGCCTGCAAAAATTCCAAGCATCCTATTGAATGGAACCACTGGAATTGCTGTGGGCATGGCCACTGATATACCTTCACATAATATCGAAGAGGTCCTGGATGCTTGCATACATGTGCTAGATAATCCTAAAGCCTCAACCAAAGAGCTTATGAATTTTATTAAAGGTCCTGACTTTAGTAATAATGCACCACTCATCGCTTCCGATGAAGAGTTATTGGAAATGTATGAGACTGGACGGGGGGGCTTTAAGATTAGGTCTCAATGGATCACAGAGGGCAATGATATTGTAATCAACGCTTTGCCTCACCAGGCATCAGGCTCAAAGATCTTAGAGCAAATAGCTGATCAAATGCAGAAGAAAAAAATACCCATGGTTGTCGATCTGAGGGACGAAGGCGACCACAAAGAGCCGGTTAGATTAGTGGTGACCCTGAAATCAAATAGAGTGGATGCTGCGGAGGTCATGAATCACTTGTATGCAACTACGGATCTTCAAAAAAATTATAGAGCAAACATTAACCTGATAAGCCTAAAAGGCTCCCCTCGTGTTTTTGCATTAAATGATCTGATCTCAGAGTGGCTCTCCTTCCGTCAGCACACAGTCATGAGAAAGCTGGTTCATCGATTAGATCAGGTGGATGATCGTATTCATATCCTGGAAGGATTATTGATTGTGTACCTAGATCTTGACAAGGTGATTCATATTATTAGAAATAGCGATGAGCCAAAAACAGAGCTAATGAAAGCTTTTAAGATTTCAGAAATTCAAACAAATGCAATTTTAGAAATAAGACTGAGGCAGCTGGCTAAGCTTGAGCAAATTAAACTGGAGGAAGAAAAGGGTCATTTAGAATTAGAGCGAGCAGAATTAGAAAAGGTCATTAAATCGAAGGCTAGACTTAAAACATACATTAAAAATGAGCTGATAGAGATTAAAGAAAAGTTTGGAGATCACAGAAATTCACCAATCGAAGCTATGTCTGTAGCCAAAGCATTTTCAGAAGAAGAGATGGTTACTTCCGAACCAGTGACAGTCGTGCTATCTAAAGGCGGATGGATAAGATCGGCTAAGGGTCATGATATAGATCCTGAAGCATTAACGTTTAGAGGTGATGATAGCTTGCAGCATTTTGCTAAAGGTAAGAATAATCAAACCGCTGTTTTTTTTGATTCTGGGGGAAAAGCTTTTGCGCTAGCTGCACATTCTTTACCATCTGCGCGAGGTCTAGGAGAGCCATTAACTGGAAGAGTTGCATCTGAGTCTGGCGTAACATTTATGGGCGCAGCCATTGGAGCTGACTCATCAAAGATTTTGATTGCTAATTCCGCTGGATACGGTTTTGTGAGTGAATTATCTAATGCTATTTCAAATCAAAAGAAAGGCAAAGCTTTTATGAGACTGCCAGAGAAGGCTGAGTTACTGCCGCCGTTGCCCTTGCAGGAATCGCATCTACATCTTGTCGCTATTTCATCCATAGGACGGATGCTAATCTTTGATGTGTCTGAACTACCAGTTCTTCCGAAGGGAAAAGGGAATAAAATTATTAACATTCCAAAACCTAAGTTACTGGCTGGAGAAGAATCCATGAGTTTTATTTGCCTTTTATCAGAGTCCAGCACCTTGCAAATACATAGCGGTAAACGTTTTATGTCTCTTCAATTGAAAGACTTAGAAAATTATATTTCTACCAGAGCAAAACGAGGAATGATGCTGCCTCAAGGGTATCGAAAGGTAGATCAGGTGATTGAAATCACAACTGATACTGAAGTTGCTCCTGAATAGCAGATCTTAATATTGCCAGACCATCCTGAATTACATCGTCTTCAATAATGAGGCTAGGTGCAATGCGAATTGTGTTGTTATTTGCTTTTAAAATCATCAAACCCCTTTCATAGCAAGCCTGCATCATAGTATCTAAATTAAAGTTTTCTTGAACATTTAATTTACACCCTATCCATAAACCAGAGCTTCTGATTTCTTCAAAGCATTTAAATTCTTTATTAATTTTCTTTAACTCTTGGAGAAAAATTTTCTCTTTTTTCTTCACACCATTTAACAGTGTTTTTTTTGAAAGAATAGTCATGACTTTTTCAGCTACCGCGCATGCCAATGGATTGCCTCCAAATGTTGATCCATGAGATCCAAGCTGCATGCATTCTGCAATTTTTGAGGAGGTTAAGACAGCGCCTATCGGAATACCACCTCCAATTCCTTTTGCGCAACACATAATATCCGGTTTGATGCCAAACTGTTCATATGCAAATAAAGTTCCTGTTCTGCCGGCGCCAGATTGCACCTCATCTACAATAATTAGAGCTTTATGTTGCTTGCACAGTCTTTTAATTTTCTGAATGAAGTCTCTTTTTGCTTTGATGATTCCCGCTTCACCCTGCACAAGCTCAATCACAACAGCCGCTGTATTTTTATTAATTTTTTTCTCTAAATTCTTTATTTCATTAAATGGGTGATGAGTTATACCGCCAGGCATGGGCCCAAACCCCTCTATAAACCTATCAGAGCCATTAAGCGCTATGGCCATCATAGTTCGACCATGAAATGCATCTGAAAACGCAACAATATCATTTTTCTTTTTACTGATATTTGTATATGCATATTTACGGGCTGTTTTAACAGCTGCCTCAATAGCCTCAGCACCTGAATTAGAGAAAAATACCTTCTCAGCAAAAGTTGTTTTGCATAAAATCTTAGCTAATTTCAGTGCCGGCTCATTGGTTAACAGGTTAGATAAGTGCCAGATTTTTTTTGACTGGTCCAGCAATGCTTTGTTGAGCTCAGGATGGCAATGCCCAAGACTTGAAACAGCAATACCAGAAGCAAAGTCTATATATTTTTTCTTTTTTTTGTCCCAGACAAAGGACCCCTTAGCTTTAGAGGGAATAAATTCAGCTGGCTTGTATACCGGCATCATATATCGGTTAAAATCTTTGCGAGCTGCCATAAACACCATTGTAATATGATTCAGATTCAAGAAACCAGTGAAAATAATTTTTTAGTTGAAGTGACTCCTAATAGCTCCCTAGAAGGACGAGCTCGGTTAATTTTTCTTGGCAGCCTTTCGTTTGTGTGTCTGATAATTGGAATCTTTTTTTTCTTCATGGGGGCCATTTTGATTCTTCCATTTGCTGGCCTAGAGGTCATCTTAGTTTTAACATGTTTTTATCTGAGTTTTCGTTGGAGCCAACAGAGAGAGTTAATTTTTCTTACCAATGAAAGAATTAAATTAGAAAGAGGGCGCCTGCTTAAAGAATTTACATGGGAAGAATTTAGAAGCTTCACTGTCTTAAGAGTGGAGGTAGATAATCGAGATATTCGTCATTTTAGCTTTCGATCTAAAGGTAAGCAGGTACCTTTTGGATCTTTTTTAAATGAGGATGATAAGTTGGAGTTACAGAGAGAATTGCAAACTATTATCGGCAAGCTGAATGCTCTAAGCCCAGGGCTTTAGTTTTTTTTGAACCATATGCATTTTTCCAGCCTTGTAACTCATTGTGCGTTTAGGATCTGAATCTCCTTCAACTAATGGCTGAAAGTATGCTTTGGCTTTGCTTGTAAGACTAAATCCATCCTTGCTAATAAAGTTGGCTGGTAGTTTTTTTTCAACATTCGCAATTTTATTTAGGGGCGCAGGCACAACTTTCCATTTATAGGGAGAGTCGCTAATTCTTTGGATAATTGGCATAACCCCATTCATTCCTTTAACCGCATATTCCACAGCTTTCTTACCAACCTCATAGGCATGTTTTCTATCAACACCGGAAGAAAGATGGCTGGCACTGCGCTGAAGATAATCGGCAACCGCCCAGTGATTTTTAAGTTTTAATTTTTTTTCAATTAGCTCCGCTATTCTGGGAGCAACTCCTCCAAGCTGACTGTGTCCAAATGCATCTTTGGAGCTTGATTCAGCCAAGAATTTACCCCGAGAATTTTTGATGCCTTCAGATGCTACGATCACACAGAATCCATGATCCGCAACAGTTTTCTTAACTTTCGCAAGAAACTCCCCTTGCTTAAAAACTACCTCAGGCAGCAAAATAATATGTGGTGCACCAGGGTGACTATTTTGCGCTAAGATACTTGAGCCTGCTATCCAACCTGCATGCCGACCCATGACCTCAAGCACGAATACCTTAGTTGAGGTTTCACACATGGATTCCACATCTAATGCCGCCTCAATAGTAGACGTTGCCACATACTTCGCAACAGACCCAAAGCCAGGACAACAGTCTGTAACAGCTAAATCATTGTCTACAGTCTTGGGGATTGCGATGCACTGCAGGGGGTATCCAAGCTTTTTACTAATTTGTGAAATCTTTAGAGCGGTATCTGCAGAATCATTCCCGCCATTATAAAAAAAATACCCTATATTATGTGCTTGAAAGACTTCAATAAGTCGCTGATATTCTTTTAAGTTTTCATTTATACCTTTAAGTTTGTATCTACAAGAGCCAAAAACACCTCCTGGACGAAACTGTAAATCTTCTACAAATTTTCTTGATTCTTTTGATGTATCAATTAAATCTTCTCTTAGAGCACCCAAGATTCCATTTTTACCAGCAAATACTCTTCCAATTTCCGGATGTTTCTTTGCCTCTAAAATTACAGCACTTGCTGAGGCATTGATTACAGAGGTTACTCCTCCAGACTGCGCGTAAAAAGCATTTTTTTTCATTGGTTTATAAATCAATTAATTTGGTCTATGGTAACAAATGTTAGCTAAAAATATTTAAATATGAAAATTCATATCCTAGGAATTTGTGGAACCTTTATGGGTGGTTTGGCGCAAATATTGGTAGAGAATGGGCATCAGGTTTCTGGTTCAGATCAGCAATTCTATCCTCCGATGTCCGATCAGTTAAAAAGTTTAGACATTGATATGATTGAAGGGTATGACTCGAGCAATCTGCCAGCTGCAGATCTATTTGTGATTGGAAATGCTCTAAGTAGAGGTAATCCGAGTATTGAGTATATTTTAAGCAATAAACTCCCCTATACTTCAGGGCCTCAGATGCTGGGAGAATTGATTCAAGATAGACGGGTCATTGCAGTTTCTGGCACTCATGGAAAAACATCCACGGCATTTATGCTCTGTGAAATCTTTAAATCTAAATTAATAGATATTGGTTATCTAGTGGGCGGTGTCAGTCAATCCATTAAATCATCTGCGCAATTAGGTAATGCTGATATTTTTGTAATAGAGGCAGATGAATACGATTCCGCATTTTTTGATAAGCGCTCAAAGTTTGTGCACTATCATCCGGATACTTTGATTGTAAATAACATTGAATTTGATCACGCAGATATCTTTAATGATCTTTCAGAGATATTAAAACAGTTTCATCATGTTGTGCGAACGATCCCAGAAGGTGGGAACATACTGATTCATGCTGAAGGTAAAAACATGACCACTTTAATGGAGATGGGTTGCTGGTCTCATACTCACAAGATTGGCACTCCCGAAACCATTTCTCTGGATAGCAATAAAAATATTTTAATCTTTGGTGAGAAAACATTTGATCTAAATGAGCTACCTTTCAATGGCATACACAATTATGAGAATGCTTTAATGGCCATATATGCTGCTTATTTGCATGGAGTAGAGCCTGAAGAATCATTTATGGCGTTAAAGCTATTTACCGGTGTGAAGAGAAGGTTTGAAACAATTTATCAAGATCCAGATTTTACAGTGATCGATGATTTTGCCCATCATCCTAGCGCTATCTCTAGCACTGCTTTAGCAGCAAAAGGTTTATTTGATCAGAGGATACTGGGAATCATAGAGCTAGGCTCCAATACTATGTCGGGAGGATTTCATGGCCATGAACTTTACAAAAGCGCTGAATCTTTAGATAAGGTGCTATGGCTTAATCTTTCTGGCCACTCCAGTCACCCAGATGCATTCCTGTCTGTGGAACAGCTGGTTCAAGATTTAAAACTTCACCTTGATGAGTTTGGTGTTATTCTCATAATGAGCAATAAAGACAGTAAAAAAATCTTGGACCCCATAATTGAACTCATTAAAAACAAATAAACTACCTATCTTCCCAATAGGTATAGTAGTCCTTCCAGGCACTATCCAATCTCTGCAGATTTTTGAACCAAGATACCTAGCCATGGTGAAAAAGTGTATGAATACAGACTCTGGCTTTGTCATCACCCTTAGCAATCACAATGACAAGGGAGAGAGTTTTTTGTCTCAAGGTACCTATGTTGAAATTATTGATTTTAATCAGCTGCCCAATGGGTTACTTGGCATTACAGTGCAGGGCTCTCAAAAAGTTTCTATCAAGTCTGTGGAGCAGGATGAATCAGGGCTCCATTATGGGACAATCCTTCCAATAACCCCGCCTGCAGTTGATGACCAGGCAGTTCTTGCTCAATTCCCTGATCTTATTCGTGTGCTCACGCAACTCAAAGAGCATCCTTCAATCAAATCTCTGCCATTAGACATAGATTTATTATCTGCCGAATCTGTTAGCAACCACTTGGCTGGTCTTATTCCACTGTCTGCTGAGCAGAAACAAAATGTACTGGAAGCTTTCGATGCCACCCAGCGAATGAATATTCTAGAAAAGCTGGTTAATAAACTTTCGGAAAGCTCTACTTAATTCTTAAGAGTTGTTTTCCTTTGTTTTCGCCTGTAAAGAGTCTGTTGAGGGTTTGCGGACAGTTTTCAATTCCCTCTTGAATATCCTCTCTATGCTTAAGCTTACCTTCCATCACCCAAGTTGCAATATCCTCTAAGGCTTTCTGTGATCGAGGAAGATAATCAAGCACGAGAAATCCCTGCATGGTTGCCCTTTTTATAATAAGTGAGAAAAGATTTTTTGGACCATCTGGTAAAGCAGTTGCATCATAGCCAGAGGAAATTCCTCCACACAACAGAATCCTGGCATTAATATTAATGCAGAACAATACCGTCTCTAGAATATCTCCACCAACGTTATCAAAATATATATCAATTCCATTTGTTGCTATTTTTGCTAATTCTTCATGAACATTAGAGTTTTTATAGTCAATTACATCATCAGCTCCAACCTCTTTGAGCCAATCACATTTTTCTTTGCCGCCAGCTATTGCAATGACATGGCATCCTTTTAGTTTAGCAATCTGGACCACAACTGATCCGGTCGCACCAGCAGCACCAGAGACTAATACAGTTTCTCCTGGTTGCGGATTTCCAAGCTCAAGCAGCCCATAATAAGCAGTAATACCTGTGGTACCCATAACATTTAACATTGTGGGGATTGGAAGAAGGGGGGGGATCACTCTAAACCTTTCATTCTCCTCTGCTTTTGTAATGCAATGACTCTGCCAACCCACAAATCCAAATACTAAGTCACCAACATTGTATTCCGGATTCTTTGATTCAATCACGCAACCCATTCCCCCTGAACGAACCACCTCTCCAATTTGCACTGGAGGAAGATATCCCGGAACATCGTTAAGCCAGCCTCGCTGTGTTGGATCAAAAGAGAGGTACATATTTTCTAAAAGAATTTCACCCTCTTGAATTGCAGGAAGAGTTTCAGCAATCAATTCAAAATCTGAATCCTTGACGAGACCTCGAGGTCTTTCTTTTAATACCCATTTTTTATTTTTAATTTCCATAATGATCTTTAACTCTCTGTTTGATTAAATAATTTCTGTATTTACCAGTTACATTAAAATATATCTTACTTGATTAGATATGAGAATTTCTTTTCAGTGGAGGTTTTTTTGCTTTTAATCTAATCCAGTTCAGAGCTTTGAACACAGCAGGGATGGTAACTATTTTTTGTTCTAATTGAAATTTTCCTGGGTAATTGATCAGAAATAGGCCGGTAATTATTGTTAACAGACCTTGGCCAGGAAGCACAATCATTAAAAAGCCGCCTAAAATAAGGCAAAAACCAAGAAGATTTTTGGCAATCAATAGCAAAAAACTCAGTAACGGAGCATTTTCTTTAAATTTACTAGACCTTCTGCTTGCACCAGTAAAGTAATCTTCTGGTATGAGGGCTACAAACCAGCTGACACCGACGAGACTCAGGATAAAGATAAAGATTGAAGTAATTCCCAATCCCATAAGCAAGGCAGGGTGTTCTGCAAGCCATAAAAAAGCAGTATTTATAAGATCCATGTTTATATCTTAATGAAAAGATTGGACTAAAGAGTATATAAAGTAGAATTTATTAATAGATTTATCAACGTAAGTTAGATATTCTGAAACTTAAGCTTGAACCTATATTTTAAAAACCCCCAACAGTCCCAGAAGGTAAATTATTTTTATGAAAAATTCTGATTTAAAACTTATTTGTTTGGACGCTCTGGATGATATGAAGGCAAAAAATATCTTAGCTCTGGATATTCGTGGTGTCTCAGGTTTTGCTGATTGGTTCATCATTGCAACCGCTTCCTCTTCTAGAAATGCTAAAGCAGTTTCTAATAAGATTATTGAGGCAGTCAAAAGCAATCAGTTGAGTGTCATTGGGGTGGAAGGCCAAGAAGACTCAGAATGGGTTTTAATAGATTGTGGTGATGTTGTAGTAAATGTTATGCAGCAAGAAGCCCGAGAGTTTTATGATCTAGAAAGCTTGTGGGGTGAAACAACTCTAATCTCAGCCTAATGAAATGTAAGATTATCAGCATCTCTCATAAGCCTGCTGATTGGGAAAAAAAAGCATTAGATTTCTACTTAAAACAAATTCCAAGTAACCTCAAACTATCTTTTGCAGAGGTTAGACCCCCAGCCTCAAAAACAGCTTCAAGAGATATTACTCTGCAGCACGAGTCCGCTGAAATTATTAAACACATAGGTTCTGATGCCTATGTAATTTTATGGGATAGGGAAGGAGATCCGATTTCTAGTAACTCCTTAGCTAAACTTTTTCAAGAAAAAATAGATCTAGCTTGCAACATTACTATGATTATTGGTGGGTCTTATGGCTCAGCCCCAGATTTAGTCAAGCAAGCAGACCTAGTCTTATCAGCATCTGAGCTTACCTTTCCGCATAGGCTGTTTAAAATTTTGTTGATGGAGCAAATCTATAGAGCCAGTGCAATCAATCGCAACCACCCTTATCATAAGTAATGATTTTTGAAGAGCGACAAGCTGAAAAGAATGATTTTTCATCTAGGGCTATTTTTATTTTTAGCCTTATCGGTATAGCTTTTTTTATCATCCTCTTTCAAGTCTTTTCATTGCAGGTATCCCGCTACTCAAGCTATGAGCTTGCAGCTCTAAATAATAAAAACTATACAGTGCCTATTCAGCCTCTTAGAGGAGAAATTTTTGATAGAAATGGTCAAGCGCTTGTAAGAAATATTAAAACTTTTGATCTTATTACTGAGCCCAATGCTATCGAGAGCACAGAAAGCTTCCTAAGACTTATCAAACCTGTGATTAATCTTACAGAAGCAGAGGAGCAGCAGTTCCTTGCGCAATTCAAAGAAATGGCCTTTGTTAATAAAGAATTAGTGCTGAAGAAGAATTTATCTAGACAAGAGATTGCCCAGTTTAGAGTTAGAGGATTTAATTTTAAGAATGCATTCGTTGCCGAGAGATACAGAAGAATGAGCGAATATCCTGAAATTTTCTCTCATGTATTGGGCTATGTCTCTAGTTCTGAGAGTGAATATGATTTGTTGCCTGGAGTACCCCGGAGTCATTGGAGAGATGCTGAATTAAAATATGCTAATGGCTTAATCAAAGGAATGACTGGTCTCGAAGCAACATACAATACAGAGCTCTCTGGTAGTTATGGCTCAAGAGTTTACGAGATTAATTCTCGGCGCCAACTAGGTGAAACCTTGGAGCATCAACCTGCAACTGAAGGCCGAGACATCTACACTCATCTAGATATTTCTGCTCAGAAAAGTGCAGCCAAAGCCCTGGGTTCAAGAAAAGGTGGGGTTGTAGCAGTTGATTTAGAGTCAGGCGGCATTAATGTGTTGTTTAGTTCCCCAAGCTACTCCATTAATAAACTCTCCAATGGCATGAGTATTGCAGACTTTCAAGCTCTCATTGCAAACCCCAATAAGCCATTTTTTAATAGAGCCACTCAAGGGCGATACCCTCCAGCATCAACCATTAAGCCTGCAATAGCGATGTTTGGATTGAGCAATAAGCTCATCGGATGGGAGGAAGAGATTGATGACCCTGGATATTTCACACTTCCTGAAAACGGTCGAATTTATCGTGGATGGAAGAAAGGAGGACATAAAAATGTAAATTTAAAAAAGGCATTGCTGGTTAGCTCCAACACTTATTTTTTTAAATTAGCCTATCAATCAAACATGCAAGATTTAGCTTCATATCTTTCATCTTTTGGTTTTGGTTCCAAGGTATGCGTCGATTGTTTTGATGAGGATAGTGTTTTCCTTCCCACTCCTGATTGGAAATATAATAATTTGAATACCCCTTGGTTTACTGGTGATACCGTAAACATTGGCGTGGGCCAAGGGTATTTAGTTGCCACTCCAATCCAGCTAGCCAATTACAGCGCAATTCTTGCTAACAAAGGGACCTTACCCAAACTCTCAATCGCCAAATCACCTGAATTCAATCTTGCGATAAAAAATCAATCTACTACTTTATTAGGCAGCAAGAATTGGAGCAAGATGCATGATGCTCTAACAGGTGTAATAGAGGATGATCTTGGAACTGCCAGGAGCATTAAAGATCTGAAGAATTTTAAGGTTGCAGGCAAATCAGGAACAGCGGAGTTGGTCAGTCTTGACAGCAAGGAAGCTTATCAAGATGTAAGAGACACAGAGCTATTAAGAGATCACTCTATTATTATCGCTTTTGGACCTATGCCTAATCCTAAATATGCAGTATCGGTAGTCATTGAAAATGGTGAAAGTGGCGGAGCTGTTGCAGGACCAGTGGCTATTGAAGTTTTGAAGAGTTTGTTAAATGAACAATAAGCTTTCAAAAATATATTTTGATCCTTATTTGTTTTTTAGTATTTGCTTGCTTGCAATCTTCGGCTTATTTTTTCTTTATTCGGCATCAAACGCAGATTTATCAATTGTAATAAAGCAAGCTGCTTATATTTTCTTAGGCTTAGTGATCATGATGGTAGTAAGTCAACCAGACCCTGACATCTTTCGGAGAACATCTTTTGCTTTTCTTTGTTTCGCTGTTCTACTTCTTGGTGTTACTGCTTTAATTGGCCCAGAAATCAATGGTGCTCAGCGTTGGGTGAGAATTGGGCCTATATCATTTCAATCCTCTGAAATTCTTAAATTAGCTTTGCCTATCTATCTAGCCAATTTTCTATGTGACAAAAAATTACCCATTCAAACCAGGGAGATAGGCATCACTGTTCTTATTATTCTGACAGCATTTTTTTTAGTAGCGCGACAACCAGACCTCGGCACTGGCTTGATTGTTGCGCTGTCAGGGATGTTTGTATTATTCTTATCTGGCTTGAGCTGGTCTTTTATTGGAGGCTCTTTTGTCCTTGTTATTATTAGCTCTCCGCTCATATGGAATATTTTGTTGAAACCATTCCAACAACAGAGGATTGCAACACTATTCAATCCTGAGTCCGATCCATTTGGTGCTGGCTGGAATATTATTCAGTCTAAAATTGCCATTGGCTCAGGTGGTATTTTCGGGAAGGGCTTTGGTCAGGGCTCTCAGACTCAATTGAATTTCTTGCCTGAGACAAAAACAGATTTTATTTTTTCTGTGATTGGAGAGGAGTTTGGCTTTGTCGGTGTATTTTTATTATTAGGGCTGTATTTTTTTATTTTAATGAGATGTCTTTATCTGGCTTTAAGCGCAAGAGATCGATTTTGCAGATTGGTCATTGGCGGCCTCACCCTAACTTTTGCTGCCAACCTAGTCATTAATCTTTGCATGGTAGTGGGCCTGCTCCCAGTAGTCGGCATGCCTCTGCCTTTTATCAGTAAAGGGGGATCTTCCTTGATATCATTATTTTTTGCTTTTGGCATAATTACATCAATGGCAACACATAAAAAATTCTTACCTCAATGAAATCATTATTATTATTGGGCTGCATTGCTTTCTCGAGCCTTAGCTTTGCAGACTATTCAAAGCATCCTGCTGCCGAGAGTATTATTAGTGAATTGATCACAGAGCATGGCTTTGATGAAAAGTATGTAATTAAAGTTTTGGAGTCTGCAAAAAAGCAAGACAAAATTCTTAAATCTATGTCATCTCCTGCAGAATTTACTTGGACCTGGGAGCGATACAAAAAACTTTTTTTAGAAGAAAAAAGAATCGCTAATGGTAGAGAGTTTATGGCTGCTAATAAAGAGTTATTTAAAAAAGTAGAAGATGAATTTGGGGTTCCAAAAGAAATTATTACTGCTATTTTAGGCGTAGAAACTAGGTACGGAAAAATAAAGGGTAATTACAGAGTCCTTGATAGCCTTGCAACATTAGGTTTTGATTTTCCAAGGCGTGCAAAATTTTTTAAGAGTGAGTTAATACAATTTTTTTTACTTACCCAAGAAAATAATCTAGATATCTTTGATGTAAAGGGCTCATATGCTGGGGCCATGGGTTATGGTCAATTCATCTCATCAAGCTATAGAGCGTATGCAGTAGATTATGATGGAGATGGCTATGCTGATTTATTTCACTCAGTTCCTGATGCAATAGCCAGCGTGGCAAATTATCTAAAAGTGCATGGCTGGCAAAGAGATGGAAAGATTATTACAGACACTAAAATAAATAATGTTAGCAAGCCATCTACTACCAATTTTAAATCAAAGAAATTTATGACCTTGATGTTTACCGAAAATACAAACAAGCAATACATAGTTGAAAAAGGTAACTCCCTAACGGAGATAGCCCAGCAAAATAGCATGAGCCTTGAGGCTCTAATGTCCTTAAACAATCTCATTGATCCAAATCAAATTTATGTTGGCCAAGTTCTCATGCTTGAAAATGAAAAAGATATTTTTTATATTGGAGATGATAATTTTATTGCTATTACTAAGTACAATCGCAGTCATTTCTATGCCAAAGCCGTGTATGATTTATCCTTAGAATTTTGAGCCCAATATTATGAAAAAATTAACCTACATCCTATTCCTTGTTCCCCTTTGTGTTGATTTGGCGTCTCAATCTATGGTTCCCAACGCACCTAAATTAGATTTGAGTAGTTATATTCTCCTTGAGGCAAGCACTAATACAGTGTTAGCAGAATTTAATTCTGATGATCAGATTGCTCCTGCAAGTATGACTAAAGTCATGAGTGGGTTCGTGATTGCAGACCAGATTGCTAGCGGAGCTATCAGCCTGGATGATAAAGTCTTGATCAGCGAGAAGGCATGGAAAACTGGCGGCTCAAAAATGTTTATTGAGGCAGGAAAAAGAGTAAGTGTTAAAGATTTGCTGTCAGGCATTATTGTGCAATCAGGAAATGATGCAACCATTGCTATGGCTGAGTATGTGGCTGGATCTGAGGAGGGTTTCGTAGATTTTATGAATGCTTATGCTGCAGAAATGGGCTTAAGTAATTCTTTGTTTCAAAATGCAACAGGTTTCACTGACCCGAATCATTTCACCTCTGCTAAAGACCTAGCTTATCTAACCAAAGCACTCATTAATAAATTCCCTGAGCACTATGCAATATACAAAGAGAAGGAATTCACTTTTGGAGGAATACGTCAATTAAATCGAAATAAGTTACTTTGGAGGGATGACACCGTTGATGGTGTAAAGACTGGTCATACAGACTCGGCTGGATATTGCCTGATTTCTTCTGCCCAAAGAAATGATATGCGTCTTATTGCAGTTGTTGCAGGTAGCCCCTCAGAAAATGAAAGGTTAACAGCATCGCAAAGACTCTTAGAGTATGGGTTCCGTTTCTTTGCAACTCAGAAATTAGTCACGCAAAACACGAAGGTCACTTCTGCAAAGGTTTGGGGCGGTCAAAACAGCGAAGTTTCATTAGGCTCTCAGACAGATCTCCATCTAACTCTTCCAAGATCAGAATTTAAGAATATTAAAGCTAACTACAAATTTAAGAATAATATCCAAGCACCCATTGCGGCTGGCCAAAAAATTGGCACCATTGAGTTTACTTCGAATGATCGAGTGGTGCTTTCAGCTCCATTGGTCGCAATTGAAAGTGTTGAGGCAAAAGGGTTCTTTGGCAGACTAATCGCAAGATTAATTTACTGGATTACAAGCCTCTTTTCTTTTGACTGAAATGATTGATATCCCAGCCATCTACCAGGGTCAGATGAGTTCCTTAAAAGATATTAGGGTCTCGCCCCTATCACGTGCTTATACCTTTTCTGATAGTGTGTATGAGGTCATACCATATTTTGCTGGTCACCCTTTATGCTTTAGCAGGCACATAGAAAGGCTGGCAAGCAGTCTTCAGCTCTCACACATTAGCGTTGATATGGATGTGATTACTTCAGAATTAAAACAACTGGGTGATGAGCTGGGCAATCAAGATGGATATATTTATTTTCAAGTCTCAAGAGGGGTGGATGAGATAAGAGCTCATCTTTATGCGGATGATCTTGAAGCTGAGCGTTTTGGATATGCCTTTCAAACTTCTGTTTCTGTCGAGCCTATTTCAGGCATGCTGTGTGAAGATAATCGCTGGGCTCATTGCAATATTAAATCTACTTCTCTTCTAGGCAATGTACTATCTATGAATCAAGCAAGGCAGCAGGGATGCAATGAGGTGATAATGCATCGAGCAGGCAATATGACTGAAGCAGGTGCAAGTAATGTGTTTTACTTAAATCATCAAGGTATTGTCAGGACTTCTGCATTAACTGAAAATATCTTGCCTGGGATTACCAGGGCAATACTTTTAGAGGCCTTGACCAAGAGTAATATTGAGGTGGAAGAGGGCGAATGTGATATTCAAGATTTTAATGATGCACCAGCTATATGGCTTACAAGCTCAACCAAAGGAATGCTGCCACTCACCAGCCTGATAGGCACAACTTATTTTTTTGAGAAGAATAATCTAGACTATCTCAGAATTAAAAATATTTTCAATGATGCGGTTGAGCTGCATCTCTTAGCTGCAAAATAATTCTTTCAATCTGTTCCCAAATATCAACATTCACCATGCCTTTGTTTGCAAGGTCTAGCCTAAGCATCTCCTCGCTCAATCTTTCAAAATCTTCAGATGCAGCATGCTGGATAAGGTTTAAGTATTGAGAAATTTTAGAAGACCAGACACCACTTTTGATTAGTGCAGCTTTGGGGCTAGCAGACTGAAGTGATTCTAGGCATGAGTTAATAACTTTAGCAATGACCCAAATGAGGGGCGCCGAATTTTGTCTATCATGCTCCCTTAAGAAGCCAATAGTTCTTAAGGCTTTTTTAAAATCCTGATCAATAATCACATCCTCTAGCTCGAAGGCACTTAAGCCAGAGTGAAAAATAATATTTGCTCTATCGCTTTCTTCAATGCTCTCTTCGTTTGTAAAAAGCAATTTTAATAAGCGCACCTCATTCATCTGCCCAAGCAGATTTCCTTCATTATTTTGAAAGATTGAGCCACCAAACTTAGGAAGTAAATTTTTGGGCAAGAATTCTAATTGCCTTTTCAGCCAAATTTTTTCTTCGACAGTTTTGAGTTTTTTGCAATCTACAATAAGCCCCCTGTCATCTATATTTTTGATCCATTGCCCGCTTGCCGGTATTTTTTCAGAGCTAGATTCTATGATTAACCCAATATGCTCTGATTCATAGAGATAATGATTTTCTAGCATTGCTTTAATTTTGTCTGGAAATTTTCCTGCGCTATGTCGGAGGTGAAGAATTAATTTTTCTTGGAACAATGAGCCGCTAATATTCCTCATAATTATTTCTTCTGCTTGGTCTAACTGATCTTGGTTTAATAGAATTTTTTCATTAAACCCATCGGCTTTAAGAGATTCAAGGATGGTATCCGCTATATTTTGTTTAAGAATAAGCTCATTTCCGTGAAGCAAAAAGTGTCGATATTTTTTTACACCAGAATAATTTAGATAATTAACTCTCAATTAACTGATACTCCATCATGAGCGCTTCTGCTAAAAGAAACTCTAGCTCATCCTTTAATTCTATTAGGGCTGTCATTTCGCTTTGTGGGCTAGCTTCATTTGAAGGTAATTGAACCGATACTGAGACCGATTGGGCGCTCACACCCGAGGAGGTTTGAATGCTATATTCCAACTCTCCTAAAACTTCAATTTCTTGTGATCTCACGTAAGCCCCCCCAAAAAAATTTTTCTTTTTAAAGGTTAACTTTGTAATTGTAAGAAGAGGGTCATCGCTTGATGGGTTGATATCAAAGTATTTGTATGATTTAACCCTAAATGATTGAGGGATTTCCTCTGTAAATTCTAGAGCCTGAACTGAAATAGCAGAATTAAAAACAAATTGATGTTGGCACCCAGAAGCTATAATGCTAATTAGGGCTATGGCAACAAGAAAACTCTTTTTATTTAGCGCCATCAAAGAAGTCTTCAAAGCCAGATGGGTCGTGCCTGCCAACCACTAAATTTTCTAACATTCCAAAGCCTTCTTCTGAGCCTAGTCTCGCTTTAACAATTTGATGGGTATGAAAAAAAGTATAGTCACCTGGATCAACTTCAGCTAAATCCCAAACTTCATAGCCTGTTGCGCTTTCACCCTTCCATACACCATGCTTCCATTCATCGTGTTGATAGCCGATTCCCTTGCAAAAGAATATTGGGCCGATTGTTTCTAGCTCCAGATCAAATTTCTCTTTATTTTTTAGCATGCCAGATATCTTTGCGCCAGTTGCCCAGCGTGACCCTTGTTTCCAATTTACAGCGTGATGCAGTGAATGAATTGTCTCGACCTCAATCTCAGATGGTGCAGAAGACATATCATCATACAATGGCAACCTATGACCAGATATTTGAGTGGTATTACCATCCCTATCCTCAAATGTTCCAAATTGCGTGCAAAAATCTTTAAAATGGATTGGAGCCCAGCACCAATATACCCCCGGTTCCTGATTCAACATTCCAGGAGCCCCACCTTCTTGCTCACCAATAGGTCTGACTCCCCATGATCTATCTCTAGTACCGTAAATTGCTTTTGGATGTATTGTTCCTGCTTCAGTAGAAATCTCTCCTGTCCATTTACCTAGTTGAGTAAATCTCACCGTGTTCATGATCGTTCTGGTTCCCTCCATCATAAGGGATCTAGGTTCTTGGTGCGCAACAGAATTAGCAGAAAATTTGAGATGACAGTTTAGTTTGTTGTCAGGATCTTTAAGAGAAAATGTGAGTTCATTCATGGGCTCATCAATTGTTAAGCTCATGGGACCGACTTTGATTGGCATTCTATTTTGATCTAGGCGCTGGCTTGCATGAAAAGAATATTGCTTGCCTTCATAAGAGATACTGAAGTGGGCATCAATAACATGTCTATTTGGATATAACCCAATTCCAATTTCAAAAATATACCCAGTTTCTGGATCTAACCCATTGAAAAAGTACCTATCATAAAAATTTCTATCTGTTGAGCCGGGAACGGTAACTGGTTCAATTGCCTGATGAATTGGATAGTCGTCAAAGGGAGTTATATAATTCATTTAAATCACAAAGTTAATTAATTTTTCTTTGATATAGATTACCTTTTTTATTACAGCATTTGCTAGTATTTTTTGTACATTTTCATTTTGCATTGCGATCTTCTCTATTGCCTTCTCGCTCAGTTCAATGGAAGCATTCTCCTTTCCTCTTACTTTGCCATTCACTTGAATAATTAATTGGAAATTCTCGACCCGCAAAAATTCTTCTTCTACTACTGGCCAGCTTAACTCGAAGTCTTGCCCATCAGAGCCAGAATATTTTTGCCATATATGGAGAGTGATATGGGGCGTTATAGGCGAAAGCATTTTTAAAGTAAATTGAATAGTTTCATCTAAGCAATACTTTTGACTTTGCGTTGCAGTTTCAAGTTTAAATGATTCTGGAATTGCATTAAGTAGCTCCATGACTCCAGCAATAGCAGTGTTAAATGATTGCCTGCGTTCGTAATCATCAGTTACTTTTTGTAGTGTTTTATGGCTTTTTTGTCTTAAAGCTAATTCTTCGTCTGTGAAGTTAGATGGCTCTTCTTCTTTGTAAATGGACCGTCCGATTGTAAGGCTCCATAATTTTTTTAAGAATCTAGAAGATCCTTCGATTGCAGTATCAGACCACTCTAGTGATTGTTCCGGGGGAGATGTGAACATCATGTATAGCCTAACCGTATCCGCACCATACCTATCAATCATGGTGTTCGGATCAACCCCATTAAGCTTGGATTTACTCATTTTTGACATTCCATCTTTCATCACAGCCCGGCCATCTGCCAATGAAAACTGACCATCTTTTTCTGATACAAGCTCCTTATTAACCCACTGAGGATTTGATTGTCCATCCAGGGAATAATAAGCGTCAGCCAAAACCATGCCTTGAGTTAAAAGTTTTTGGAAAGGCTCTGAGGATTGAATAAGTTTTTGGTCTCTAAGCAGTAGGTTAAAAAATCTAGCGTACAGCAAATGTAAAATTGCATGCTCAATTCCGCCAATATAATGATCAACCGGCAGCCAGTAATCTGCCTCTGAGTCGAGCATGCTGTTTATTGGCTGAGATGCAAATCTTGCTGCGTACCAAGAGCTTTCAAAAAAGGTATCAAAGGTATCCGTTTCTCTTAGAGCCGGTTGAGAGCATGTTGGGCAAGTGGTTTTTTGCCAGTCAGTGAAGCCACTTAGGCTGAGGCCTTTAGAGGTAATTTCATTAATCTCTGGGAGCTCGACAGGCAAGTCCTCAACTGGAACGGGTACATTGCCACAATCTTTGCAGTGAACCATTGGAATAGGGCAGCCCCAGTATCGCTGTCTAGAAATTCCCCAATCTCTCAGTCGATAATTGGTTTGAATCTTTGCATCACAAGAGATAACAAGATCAGCAGAAATTTTTTCAAATGCCGCTTCAGAGGTCAGCCCGTCATATTGCATCGAATTAATTAAAACGCCTTTTTCCTGGATAGCTTGATCTGCAATAGTTAGAGGAGGCTCAGTTTGAATCACCTGTAAAATTGGCAGTTGATATTTTTGAGCAAACTCATAGTCTCTTTGATCATGACCCGGCACACACATAACAGCGCCAGTTCCATATTCCATTAGAACAAAATTGGCTATCCAGATGGGTAGCTCTGCTTGAGTGATTGGGTGAATCGCTTTTAACCCAGTATCTACGCCACTTTTTTCTTGTTTAGCAATAGTAGCTTCAGTCTTTTTAACACTTTGAGTGGCCTCAATAAATGATTTAATCTCAGGATTACCTTCTTTTAAAGCAATTGCGAGAGGGTGGTCTGCTGCAATGGCGCAATATGTGGTACCAAATAGAGTATCCGGTCTTGTCGTGAATACCTCTAATGTTTCATCTATACCTTTAATAGAGAAATGAAAACCCAGCCCGCTAGATTTACCAATCCAATTTTTCTGCATGAGCTTTACTTGACTGGGCCAGTCATCTAGCAGCTCAAGTCCAGCAAGAAGCTCATCTGCATAATGGGTAATTTTGAGGAAATATTGATTAATTTTTTTACGCTCTATCAAGGCTCCTGATCGCCAGCCCTTGCCATCAATAACCTGTTCATTTGCAAGAACAGTTTGATCTACTGGATCCCAGTTTACTTCTGCTTCCTTTCGCTCTACTAAACCAGCTTCTAGCAACTGAATAAAAAACCATTGCTCCCAGTGAAAGTAATCTGGAGAAGATGTATTGATTTCTCTGCTCCAGTCATAACTTAATCCCAGGGCATCTAGCTGGATTTTCATGCTAGCTATGTTTTCATTTGTCCATTTTTTTGGGGAGACATTATTCTCTATCGCAGCATTCTCTGCAGGCAATCCAAAAGCATCCCACCCCATTGGTTGAAGTACATTGAAACCCTGCATTCTTTTAAATCGGGAGATGACATCTCCTATGGTGTAGTTTCTAACATGCCCCATGTGTAACTTTCCCGAAGGGTAAGGAAACATTGAGAGGCAATAAAACTTTTTCTTAGTTAAAGATTTTTTTGCTTCATAAGCATGACTTTCTTTCCAGGATTTCTGTATTTCAGCTTCAATTGAAGCAGGGGTGTATTCCTGGTTGCTCACGATGACAGGAAAACCTCTTCTAAGTAGTTAATGTCATGCTTGTTACTACAAAAAGTTTGATCTTTCAGTAATTTTTGATGCAAGGAGTGATTGGTCTGGATGCCATCCACAAAGAATTCATCTAGTGCGCTTACCATACGTTTGATGCAGGATTCTCTTGTATTTGCAGTAGTAATAATTTTTGCTAATAGGGAATCATAGTGAGGAGGAACAACATAACCAGAGTAGATGTGTGAATCAAATCGTACCCCAAAGCCACCAGGCGGGTGCATTTTGCTGATAAGCCCTGGCGAGGGAACAAAAGTCTCAGGATCCTCTGCATTAATTCTACATTCCATTGCATGACCTCTAAAAATAATTTCATTTTGGTCAAGCGTCATACCCATGTTGAGGGCGATCTTCAGTTGAGCCTTTACCAAATCAAAACCAGTGATCATTTCGGAGACAGGATGCTCGACCTGAATTCTTGTATTCATTTCTATGAAATAGAATTGATTGTTCTCATAAAGAAACTCAATAGTGCCAACCCCTGAGTAAGAAATACTTTTACATAGTTGCAAGCAAGCATTCAATGTTATTTCTAGCGCCTCAGCATTTACGTCTTGTGCTGGCGCCTCCTCGATTACTTTTTGGTGTCTACGCTGCATACTGCAGTCTCTTGTACCAAGATGAATTGCATGTCCCTTGCCATCTGCCACAATTTGAATTTCTATGTGACGAGGGTTTTGAATAAATTTTTCTAAGTACAGGGTGTCATTTCCAAATGCATTTTTGGCTTCTTGCTGGGTCAAGTTAATAGATGAAACTAACTCAGCTTCTTCTCGCACTACTCGCATGCCTCTTCCTCCGCCACCAGCTGATGCCTTGATCATGATTGGGTAGCCAACATCACTGGCAATTTTTTTCAGAGCAATTTCATCTTTTGGAAGTATCCCGCGATAGCCCGGAACAATAGGGATGCCTGATTGCTCCGCAAGATCTTTGGCAGTAATTTTATCTCCCATCTGCCTAATAACAGATGAAGACGGCCCTATAAAGACAAAGCCACTTGCCTCACATTTTTCTGCAAAATCTGCATCTTCTGCAAGAAATCCATACCCAGGATAGATTGCATCTGCTCTGGTAACCTCCGCAGCAGAAAGAATTGCTGGAATATTTAGATAGCTTTTTAAAGGGCTGGCTGGCCCCACGCAGACTGTCTCATCAGCCAAACGCAGATGTTTCAATTCTTTATCACCGGTTGAGTATATTGCAACAGTCTTAAGGTCTAGTTCCTTGCAAGCTCGCAAGGCGCGCAAAGCAATTTCTCCTCGATTGGCTATTAGAACTTTGCGAGTCATTACTCTACTATGATTAGAGGCTGATCAAATTCTACGGGCTCACCATCTGCTATTTTTATCATAGAAACAGTGCCGGTGAATTCAGATTTAATCTCATTCATCATTTTCATTGCTTCAACAATGCACACAACATCTCCGGCTTGAACGCGGTCACCAACTTCAACAAAAGCAGGTTTATCAGGGGCTGGTTTCCTATAAAAAGTTCCAACTATTGGAGATTTAATTGATGAACCAGATTCAACAATAGCTTCCAATGGATTAGGCGTGGTGTTGAGAGCCACATTACTTGACTCAGAAGAAACAAGCATGTGATTTGCTGAAGTCATTCCTTGGCCACCTCTAGCAATGCGCACAGATTCTTCACCTTCTTTGACTTCGATTTCTACTAGGTCAGACTCTTGAAGCATCTCAATTAATTTTTTTATTTTTCTTATGTCCATCTTTAATCCTGCTTTTTATTAATAATATGATCCATTGCCAATGCATAGCCTTGAGCCCCTAATCCACAAATGACTCCAATCGCAATATCTGAGAAATATGATTTTTGTCTAAACTCCTCTCTTGCAAAAATATTGGAAATATGGACTTCGTAAAAAGAAATTCCCACTCCTAACAGCGCATCTCGAATAGCGATACTCGTATGGGTTAAGGCGCCGGGATTCATAATAATAAAGTTCACATCATTCATAGCTTCTTGAATTTTTGAGACAATCTCATGCTCAGCATTACTTTGAAAGGTATCTAATGCAATATTATGAGATTGAGCCTTTGCCTTTAATCCGGCATCAATTTCATCGAGCGTTGTGGAGCCGTACACATCTGGCTCTCTGCTTCCAAGTAGATTGAGGTTTGGACCATGGATTACTAGTATTTTCATTTTAAGCGATTTTATATACTTTTTTTAAGAATATAAAGGATTTTATATAGTTTTTAGCTGTCTTGGATAGCAATATTTTCCTTCTGCGCAACCTTGATAGGAAATTTTAATGACAGCGGTGCTAATATTGTATTCTTCGAGAGTGACCTGAAGAGCAATTGTGTTCTTTAAAACAAGTGACTTACCAAAAAACTCATCCACAATCATCGCCTCATCTTCAACCGAGGTAAATGTATATGCCAAGGGATTGTCATTCACAAAAACTTTGATTGAGTCTTTGTATAAATAATGATTAGGAGCAATCTGCCAAGATACATGAATTGTATTATTCAATTTAAAGCTACTGAACACAAATGCATCTTCAGCTTTTAAAATAGTTTCCTGGTTATTAAATTGACTTTGAGCATCAACAGCACAGACTATCAAGATAACTGAGTATATTAAGTTGCGAAGAATTTTCATGACCTCCATAGTATAAAATAGATGTGATAATGCCAATCAAAAAGATTCCATTTATTATTTAAAGTAATAGATTAATTATAATTATGATGACAAGTTTAATTTTAAAGATATTTTTTCTAGCCCCAAGCTGGTTGCTCAAACTCTTGACCTGGAAAAAAAATATTTTTATTAATGGCCAGATATTAGATTTCCAAACACAAATCTTTTTAGCCCTGCAATCACTTCAAGGGAATGTATTCGAATCTATTGAATCTGCATCTGAGCTCAGAAAAACTCTTAATCAGGAAAGAGGAGACTTGCCCCTCAATGCTTCTTCTTTATCGCCGGTGCATTCTTTAAACCATATTATTTCTGGTGATGGCTATGAAATAACCGTCAGGGAATACCTTCCAGACAACCGCACAAATAATTCTCCAATTCTCTATTTTCATGGAGGAGGCTACGTTCTTGGAGGCATTGATTCTTCCCATGAGTGGGTTAATCTTTTTTCATCCTGCATGCAATCCAATGTTTTTTCTCTTGAATACAGACTCTCTCCAGAGAATAAGTTTCCAGCAGCACTGGAAGACGCTAACTTGGCACTTGAGTGGATTGCCTCAACTTATAGTCTCCCAATCTCATCCATTGGGCTATGCGGGGACAGTGCAGGCGCACATTTAGCTGCGTCTTTATCCACATATAGATCGATGAACAATTTAGAGCTCCCTCATTCTCAATGCCTGATCTACCCTATGATAGATCCAGCATGCTCCTCTCAGTCGCACAAGGATTTTTCCACTGGCTACTTTCTTACTCACGAGGTTATGCTTTGGTTTTGGGAGCAACTGCAACAATCTTCAGGAAATTTATTAAATCCATGCTTCAACCTGCTGCAAGATAATCAATCCCCCTTGCCAAAAACTTTAATTATTACAGCTGGCTTTGACCCGTTATGCATTGAGGGGGAGGATTATGCTAGAAAAATTCATGCCGCTGGAAATGATGTAGCGCAGATACATTATCCCCATCTTATTCATGGTTTTGTTAATATGACTGCATTAAGAGAGGCCAAAAAAGCTGCAATCGATCTAAGTAATACATATAGATCTTATTTTAAAATATGAACCCTTTACTGAAAATATCAAATCTATCTATAAATTTTAAGATTAGAAAATCAGACTTTTCCGCAGTTAAGAATCTAAACCTTTCTATACATGCAAATCAAGTGGCTGGTTTGGTGGGGGAATCTGGCTCTGGAAAATCAGTTACTGCTATGTCAATTATGAGATTGCTCCCTGAACCTAAAGCACAATTTTTACCAGACTCATCTATTATTTTTAATGGTTTGGATGTATTGCAAGCGACACCAAAGCAGCTAAGAAAGCTCAGAGGTAATGAGGTTGCTATGATTTTCCAAGAACCTATGACCTCCCTGAATCCCTTTCATCGAGTTGGGAGTCAAATCATTGAATCAATCCAGCTTCACAAAGCTCAGTCAAAAGCTGAGGCTACCGAAGAGGCAAAGAAATTAATGTCACTGGTAGAAATTCCTGATGTAGATCGAAGATTTTTATCCTACCCACATGAATTATCTGGGGGACAGCGACAAAGAATCATGATCGCAATGGCTCTTGCCAATAAACCCAAGCTATTGATTGCAGATGAGCCAACTACTGCGTTAGATGTAACTATCCAAGCTCAAATTTTAGATTTAATGACCAGGTTAAAGGATGAAATTGGTATGTCTATTTTGTTCATCACTCATGACCTTAGTTTAATTGAGAGATTTTCTGACACTATTACAGTTATGCAAGAAGGCCGGGTAGTCGAACAAGGTATCACCAAAGAAGTATTTGCCGATCCACAACACGAGTACACCAAGAAGTTAATCAATGCTGAGCCTTCAGCTAAACAAGAGAAGGCAGAGCCCGAACAACCAATTATGGAGGTCAAAAATTTAAATGTTTTCTACCCGCTGCCAAAGAAAAGTTTATTTAAGCAAGAGTTTTTTCATGCAGTAAAAGATGTGAATTTTGCCATTCCCAGGAATTCAACCATTGGCTTGGTTGGGGAGTCTGGTTCGGGGAAATCAACCCTCGGTAAAGCTCTTGCCAGTTTAATTCATTATGAAGGTTCGGTCATATACCAAGGAAATGAAGTTGGAAATTTAAACCCTAGAAAAGCTAAATCTTTAAAGAAAGATATTCAAATTATTTTTCAAGACCCATATGGCTCCTTATCTCCTCGCATGACCATTGGTGAGATTGTTGGGGAAGGCCTAGATATTCATTTTTCCCTGAGCGCAAAAGAAAAAGAAGATCGGATAGCAGATTGCTTAAATGCTGTCGAGATTAACCCAGATCATCGATTCAAATATCCCCATGAGTTCTCAGGTGGACAACGTCAAAGAGTCGCTATTGCCAGGTCATTGATTTTAAATCCTGCATTTATGATCTTAGATGAGCCGACCTCTGCCTTAGATCGTTCGATTCAAATCCAAGTGATTGAATTGTTAAAAAAACTGCAAGAAAAATTTCAGCTAACCTATTTATTTATTAGTCATGATTTGAAGGTAGTGCGCTCTATGTCTGATTATATTTTTGTGATGCAGAATGGGGTAATTGTAGAGTCTGGTCTTGCAGATCAAGTATTCTCAAAACCTGAACAAGACTATACTTATAAATTATTAAATGCAGCTTTAAAATATTCATCAGTCTAGCAATGACAAATAGAAAGTTTTCAAAAAATTTAGTCGATGGCCCTCATCAAGCAGCATCACGATCTATGCTTAGGGGCGTAGGGTTTAAAACAGAAGATTTCTCTAAGCCATTGGTTGGTATTGCCTCTACTTGGTCAAAAGTGACACCATGCAATATGCACATTAATGAGCTCGCTGATTTGGTTGAAAGCTCAATTGATCAATCTGGATGCAAGGGAGTGCTGTTTAACACCATTACAGTCTCAGATGGTATTTCTATGGGCACCCAAGGAATGAAATACTCATTAGTTTCAAGGGAAGTTATTGCAGACTCTATTGAAACAGTTGTGGGTTGCCTTGGATATGATGGTGTTGTTGCCATAGGTGGCTGTGATAAGAACATGCCTGGTGCTTTAATCGCACTAGCGAGATTAAACAGGCCTTCAATTTTTATTTATGGTGGCTCGATTCAGCCAAGCTCAGCCAATACAGACTATGTCACGGTATGTGAGAAGGTAGGCGAGTATGCAAAGGGCAGCATCTCAGAAGCAGAACTTATTGCTGTAGAGAAAATCTCGGTAAAAGGCCCAGGATCTTGTGGTGGCATGTATACCGCTAACACCATGGCATCAGCAATCGAGGCTTTGGGTATGAGCTTGCCTGGAAGCAGCAGTCAAGATGCTGTGTCTAATGATAAAAAGCTGGACTGTCAAAATGCAGGCTCTGCAATCAAAAATTTATTAGATCTAGATATCAAGCCCAGCGACATCATGACAAAAAAAGCATTTGAAAATTCAATTGCTGTCACTATTGCTTTGGGAGGTTCAACCAACGCAGTGTTGCATTTGCTGGCAATGGCGCATTCTATAGGCGTTGATTTAGAGCTTGCTGATTTCACTAGGATTGGTAAAAACATACCTGTCCTAGCTGATATCAAGCCATTTGGCAGTCACTTTATGTCAGAGTTAAATGCTATAGGCGGAATCGCCCCTATGATGAAAACTATGCTTGCAAACAACCTGCTACATGGAGACTGCTTAACTGTGACTGGAAAAACTTTGCAAGAAAATTTAGATCAAGTGGCCCCTTATCCAAGCTCCCAAAAAATTATTCTTAACCCAGATGCGCCCATCAAAGATTCTAGTCATCTTAGAATTTTATTTGGGAATTTAGCGCCTGAGGGAGCGGTTGCAAAAATTACTGGCAAGGAAGGCACATTATTTACAGGCAAAGCCAGGGTGTTCAATTCCGAAGAAGAAGGGATGGAAGCCATTTTATCGAAAGTGGTGAAGGCAGGAGATGTAGTGGTTATTCGCTATGAGGGACCTCAAGGTGGCCCTGGAATGAGAGAGATGCTTAAGCCTACCTCCGCAATCATGGGTCAGGGATTGGGCGATCTAGTTGCTTTTATTACTGATGGAAGATTCTCTGGAGGAACTCATGGTTTTGTGGTTGGCCACATTAGCCCTGAAGCTGAGTTAGGTGGCCCCATTGCTTTAATTCAAGATGGTGATGAGATTACAATTGATGCAAATCAAGATATTTTAAATCTAAATATTACAGAGGCTGAGATGGAGCAGAGAAAACTGAACTGGACTAATCCTAACTCTTCTCCAAAAAGTGGAGTGCTGGCAAAATACAAACGCACGGTTCAATCAGCTTCAAAAGGAGCAGTCACAGATTAGTATGATAAATAGAAACTTCCCATCAACAAGGCTAAGGCGCACACGTTCTAAGGGTTTCTTGCGTGACTTAGTTGCAGAAAACAAGCTCTCCTCTGATGATCTTATTCAACCAATCTTTATAGCAGATCAAAAGGAAATGAATATAGAGATTCCCTCTATGCCAGGCATTTTTAGACATAGCCTTGATTCTCTGTACTCTGAGACTGAGGCTTTATTAAATGCGGGCGTTAAATCCATGGCCATTTTTCCAGCGATCGGTCCAGATAAGAAAAATGCAGAAGCATCCCATGCGTTTGATAAGGATAATATTGTTTGTAGAGCTCTCGAAGGCATTAAGCAAAGATTTCCAGAGATAGTGACGATTGCTGATGTTGCATTAGATCCATACACGGATCATGGCCATGATGGGCTACTAATCGATGAAAGAATTGATAATGATCAAACCTTAAACTTGCTTTCAAAACAAGCTCTGCTGCTTGCAGAAGCAGGAGCAGATATTATTGCTCCATCTGACATGATGGATGGAAGAGTAAAAATTATTCGTGATGCCCTAGAGACCAATCAGTTTAAGGATACCGTAATTTTATCTTATGCCGCAAAATATGCTTCTAGTTTTTACGGACCATTTAGAGATGCCGTAGGATCTGCTGCCAATTTAGGAAAGGGTTCAAAAGAAACCTATCAAATGAATTTTGCCAACACCCAAGAAGCAATGCATGAAGTTGCAATGGACATTCAAGAGGGTGCAGACGTAGTCATGGTAAAACCTGGTACAGCATATCTCGATGTTGTTCAAAAAATTAAATCAGAGTTTCAGATACCCACTTTTGTTTATCAGGTTAGTGGAGAGTATTCCATGCTCACCCTAAGCATTGAGAAGGGGTGGCTTGATAAAAATGTTATGATAGAATCATTATTGTGTTGCAAGAGAGCGGGCGCAGATGCCATTCTTACATACGCAGCAAAACAAATCGCATCGGAGTTAAATTCATGAGTGACAATGTCAAAGAAATTACAGCAGCAAATTTTAATCTAGAAGTGATTGAATCAGAGATTCCTGTCTTGGTAGATTTTTGGGCAGAGTGGTGTGGCCCATGTAAGCAGTTGGCTCCAACAGTAGCAGAGGTTGCAGATACAGTGGTTGGCAAAGTTAAAGTTTGTAAGATGGATGTTGATAGCAACCAAGAGATTGCAGTTCAATATGGAGTTCGATCTATTCCAACCCTTCTAATTTTTAAAAATGGTGAAGTCACAGCTACTCAAATAGGTGCTATTAGCAAGCAACAATTGGAGGGCTTCATCGAATCAGAAGCGTAAACCTTTGCATCTTTTAGGAAAAAGCACTATCATTTTCCCATCTTAGCTCGATAGCTACCAATCAAAATACTTTTTACCCCCTTAATACAGGCCTCAATATATGAATCTAACTGAAATGAAAATCAAGCCCATCAATGAATTAGTTGAGGTTGCTGAAGGCCTTGGCTTGGAAGATGTGGGCCGGCTAAAAAAACAAGAAATTATTTTTAGAATTTTCAAGCAGCAAGCTAAAGAAGGTGTTGATATCTATGGTGGCGGAGTTCTTGAAATCTTAAATGATGGCTTTGGTTTCCTGAGATCTCCAGAGGGATCTTATTGCTCCGGCCCTGATGATATTTATGTCTCACCCAGCCAAGTTCGAAAATTCAGCCTAAGAAAAGGCGATGAGATTCATGGAAAAATTCGCCCTCCAAAAGATGGCGAGAGATATTTCGCTCTAGTGTTTGTCGATACAATCAACACAGAATCCCCAGAGAAAACCAAGAAAAAGATTTTATTTGAGAACCTCACTCCATTATTCCCAACTTCACGATTAACGCTGGAGCTTGGAACTGGATCTGCAGAAGACCTTTCATCCAGAATTATTGATTTAGCCTCACCAATAGGGAAGGGGCAAAGAGGGTTAATTGTTTCTCCTCCCAAGGCAGGTAAAACTTTAATGCTTCAGAGCATTGCCCACTCAATTACAAAGAATAATCCAGAGGTTGAGCTTATCGTGTTACTTATAGATGAGCGACCAGAGGAAGTGACTGAGATGTCCAGAACAGTTAGGGGCGAGGTTGTTGCAAGCACCTTTGATGAGCCGCCATCCCGCCACGTTCAGGTTGCAGATATGGTCATTGAAAAAGCTAAGAGATTGGTAGAACACAAAAAAGATGTAGTAATTCTGCTAGATTCTATTACGCGTTTAGGACGGGCATATAATTCAGTTCAACCCGCATCTGGAAAAATACTTTCTGGAGGTGTAGATTCAAATGCCTTGGAAAGACCAAAAAGATTCTTTGGTGCGGCAAGAAACTTAGAAGAGGGAGGCAGTCTAACGATTATTGCGACAGCCCTTGTTGATACTGGCTCTAAAATGGATGAGGTGATTTATGAAGAATTTAAAGGTACAGGCAACATGGAAATTCATTTAGAAAGAAAAATTGCTGAAAAACGTATCTACCCTGCCATTAACATTAGACGCTCAGGCACCAGAAGAGAAGACTTGCTGACAACACCAGAAGAACTGCAGAGAATGTTTCTCTTGAGAAAAGTTCTTGACGGCATGGAAGATGCACAAGCAATCGAATTTTTAATCGAAAGGTTGAAATCCTCCAAGACAAACGAAGAGTTCTTTAGTGCCATGAAGACTGGCGGCAATAGCAAGAAAAAATAATTATCTACTTGCTAGCTCTATAGCAGATTCGACCATCTCTTGATCATGAGGGCCTGACGCTACTTGGCACTGTTCTATCCCTTGGGATAAGGCTCTTTCTTGAATCCTTGATGAAGCGACCACAAGCCAAACTCTCTCCAAATCTATGCCTTGAATGTTTTTTACTATGGCCTCAAGGGTTTGAATGTTGTAGATCAAAATAATGATCCTTTTGCTTGTCATCACTTTATGCAGTTGATGGGCTTGCTCCTCTAGCACTTGATAGCATGAAAAAACTTCAAGTTCAGCTGATGTATGCTGCTGAAGTTGAGGCGCCTTGTCACCACAAAAGATTAAACATTTTTTGTATTGTTTGCTTTCTATCATCTGAGCGATCCCTGCTGAATCAAAACTTTGAGGCAGGATTGATTTAAGGCTGTATTCTTTTAATACTCTTTGGGTCGACATTCCTATAGCAATAATTGGGAGGTTGGCATTGGCGGGCAGATAATTCTTAAGGAAAGAGGCGCTGTATTTAACTGCTGACTGGCTAGTAAAAATAAGAACATCATATCTCTCTATGTTTTTTAATTTACTGAGGTCCAGCTCTGAGGGCGCAAGACATTCAATCCTTGTCATCGGCACATGAGAAAACTCTACACCGGAGCGCCTTAATAATGCATTGCTGTTGTCTGCAAGTGTAATCGGCCTAGTATTAATAATCATTTAGGTTTGGATTAACTCTTTAGCCCCACTTTGTATAAGCTCCTCTTTAAATTGAGTCAAAGCAGACACTTCTTCTGTGATTGAGAATATTGCATCCCTTTCAAGGACATGGGAGCCATCTTGGTTTGAGACTCGAACTTGCAAATGAAGGGTCTGATCAATAATTTTTCCTAAAACTGAAATAGGTGATAAGCAGCTGCCTTCCAAGGCTGCAACTATGTCTCTTTCCACTCTTGTTGCTCTAAAAGTATCTTGGCAATTAATCTTGGTCAGAACGTCTGAGAGGCCTGATGGAACAGTAGCATTGCAAGTCTCTATGCCTATAGCGCCCTGAGAAGCTGCAGGAAGCATCTCACTTTCTAAAAAAACATGCATATTTTTATGTTTAATTTTTAGTCTATTGAGAGCAGCCTTTGCTACCACAAGACCGTCTAAATTTTCATCAACTATTTTATTAATTCTAGTTTGAATATTTCCCCTGATAGGCACAATATTTAAGCCTGGATAGATTGCTAGTAATTGAGATTTTCTTCTTGGTCCTGACGTTGCAATTCTATGACCATCCTGAAGATCCTTATAAGCCAATCCTTCTCTCAGAAGAATCGTATCCCAGCAATCTTCTCGCCTCAGTGTGGCGGCAATAGAAAATTCAGGCGCTAGTAAAGCTGGAACATCTTTTAAGCTATGCACAGCAATATCAGCTTCTTGATTGACTAAGGCGGCCTCAAGTTTAGAAACAAATAATCCTTTGCCGCCGATGAGATGCAGCGGCGATTCGTTTAAATCACCCTCTGATTGGATAGGCACAACCTCACATTTATAGTCGCTGCCCAAAGCCTGAATCAAGTCGATCACCTGATGTGTCTGCAGGAGCGCTAAAGGCGATACTCTTGTTGCTATTCTTATTTTCATTGCAAAATCATGAGCCTCACATCTCCGATAGTTTTATCCTTAAGGACGATTTGATTTTTACTTAGAGTAACTTCAGTCCGCTTATCAGTCTCGAGATAAACTTTTCCTCCTTCAGCAAGCAGCCCTCCGGTTTTAATTGAGCTCAGCAAGCCTTCATAATGCACTTGATCAAACGGCGGGTCTAAAAAAATAATATCAAATTGACGCTTATTAGTTTTCATCCATTTAATGGCCGCGCTGCATGCTACTTCGCTACTATGCGAATAACCCAGATGCTCAGCATTTTTTAGAATATTTTTAAACAAACTCTTGTCCTTTTCTACAAAAGTTACATGCTCAGCACCTCTTGAAAGGGCTTCGAACCCCAAGCCACCGGTTCCAGCAAATAAATCCAAGCAAGTTTTATTTTGTATTTCAAACTGCAGCCAGCTAAATAGAGTTTCCTTAGCTCTATCAGAAGTTGGTCGTAAGGTTGGAGACGCCTTAAAAACTATGCGATAGCTCTTGTTTCTGCCTCCAATTATTCTTATGCTTGTCGTGTTCAATCTAAAATTTTTTTTACAGAGTATAAATTATAACGCCAATGCCAAAAGAACAATTTTTAATTGCTATGAGATATTTAGCAGCCTCTGTCAGTATTGTTTCGGCTAAGGATTCACATGGCAAGCCCCATGCTATGACCGCTTCATCTGTAACCTCTTTAACGGTTGAGCCGCCGGCCATACTTGTGTGTGTTAACAAGCATGCCAGTATTCATGATGTCCTGAAGCCAGGATCTGAGATGTGCATTAATATTTTAAGTAATGCCCAGCAAGATATCTCTAATCTTTGCAGCTCTAAAGACTCTGATGCGAAACGATTTGATAATGAATACTGGAATAAAGATGGAACACCATTTTTAAAAGAAGCCCAATCTAATATTTTTGTTCAAGTGGACCAAGTTATTGGCTATCACTCTCACTCAATTGTTATCTCCAAAGTATTGAATGTTTACAATGCAGAATCATTTAATACGTTAATTTACGCAGATGGTGGTTATTTAGAATAATGCGCTTTTTAATATTGATATTTTTGGTTACCTTCAATGTTGAGGGTGCTCTTGAATACAGCCAAGGGTCGAGCAATGCCTCCCTTTATTTTATTTCTCCAAAACATCAAGACATTGTCGATGGAGAGGTAAGTATTCAGTTTGGACTCAGGAACTTTGGAGTCTCTCCAGCAGGAGTTGAGGTAGCTGGCACAGGACACCACCATTTAATTATTGATGCCGAGTTGCCACCGGCTAATCAACCCATAAAATCTGATAAGAATCATGTGCATTTTGGTAAAGGGCAAACTGAAGTTCAGTTAAAGCTTGAGCCAGGATCCCATACCTTGCAGTTATTGCTTGGTGACCATCGCCATCTTCCACATGACCCAGTAATTGTATCAGAGCAAATTACAATCTTGGTTCGCTAAATAATATCTGCTTGCACTAAGAATTTTTTAACATCTAGCCTAACAAGCTCTATTGCTCGACCAGCGGAAGAATCTAGCTGTGCAGAATCTTTACGGAGAATTGCAACAAGCCCTCCTACCATCGCCCAGGCTTTTATACTCTGACTCATTAACTCTTCCTCAGTAAGCTCTGGCTTAATTCCTTTCACAGCCTTAACTAACAACGTAAAGGCGGCCTCTGAGCTCTGAATTAAATCAGGATAATCACCAAAATATATACTGGTGTGATTCATTAAATCATAGGTATTTTGCTTCTCTAATCCAAATTCTAGATATGCTATGCCCATCTCAAAAAATTGCTCTTTGCCATCAAGACCCTTAGTTTTTTGAACTGCTTCCTCCATCCTTCTTCGGAGTTCATCAAACCCACATTGTGCAACGGCAGCCAGAAGGTCTCCTTTTGTTTTAAAGTGTCGATATGGCGCTGTTTGAGAGACGTTGGCTTCTTTTGCAATAGATCTAAGACTAATGTTCTCAAAACCACTTTCTTCGCAACAAGCGCAGGCACTTTGCACTAAAGCTTCTTTTAGGTCTCCGTGATGATATTTCATAATGTATATTGTATGTTGACAGTGTTAACATTCATGTTGTATGTTGACATTGTTAACGTTAAATACTTTTTTGAACTTAGTCAAACTTATGAAAAAAATATTATTTACCCTTGGATTATTTAGTTTATTACCAATGCTATCAGCTACTGGATCCTCGCTTGAAATTACCACTATCGAGATTCAAGACTCTTACCAATCTTCGCAAAGATTCCCGGGCAAGATCCTCCCCTTAAATTATTCCAAACTATCTTTTGAAATTCCTGGAAAAATATCACAGGTCACAGTTGATATTGGCGATGCTGTTGAAGCTGATCAAATCTTAGCCTTTTTAGATCCTGCCGAAATGCAAGCTAATTTAAATCAAGCTTTAGCTAGATATGATTTAGCCTCACAAGCCTTGGCTAGATTTCAGGACTTAAAAAATAAAGGTTTTATTTCTAATCAAGAGTTAGATAAAGCCAACTCAGAATATTTAGTGGCTAAGGCGCAAGCGGATCTGTACATGGTTAAATTAGAGCAAACTAAGATACGCGCTCCTTTCTCAGGGTTCATTCAAAATAGATTTCTAGATTCAGGCACAGTAGTTAGCCCTGGTATTCCAATTATAGAAATTATTGACTCTACAAGTGTTGAGGCGCATGTGTCTATTCCTGGTAGTATTATTGAGAGCCTTGAGATTGGTAGCCAATATAATTTTTCTATCAATGAGAAGATATATCCCGCCACCTTGAAGCGTTTTTCTCAGATGACCAGCCAAGGCTCCAATAATAGACTGTGCATCTTTGAGTTTGAAACATTTATCAATCCTGGCTCTGTTTCTTATTTGGAGCTGCAGCAGACCACCAGGAAGGAAGGTGCTTGGGTTCCATTAAAATCTTTATCACAAGGCACACAAGGTCTCTGGAATTTATTCACCGTGACCAAAAACACCAATGATCAATATGTGGTTGCCAAGCAAATTGTTGAAATGATTCACATAGAAAGAAATGCTGCCTATGTTAATGGCACTATTTCTAACGGCGATATGGTAGCTACAGGCGGTGCTGCTAAAGTTATTGATAGTGAAATTCTAAGAGCTCAATAAGCACATGTTTTTCTTAAGAGTGCTTTTTGATAGGCCAAGAATATTCGCTCTATTGTTGGCATTTATTTTTTTATCTGGAATTTTCTCCTTAAATACTGTTTCTAGGCAAGAGAATCCTGAGCTTGCCGAGAGGTGGGCGAGTATCCAAACCGTATATCCAGGAGCTTCTCCTACCAGAATAGAGACGCAAGTTTTAGAGCCCTTAGAAGCAAAGTTAAGAGAGGTTTATGAATTAGATGAAATCAGATCTTTTTCTCAGCAGGGTTTTGCTACTACTGTTATGGCAATTAAAGATGAAGTTGCAGCAGGCCCACTCATTGAGCAGGTTTGGTCCCAAGTTCAGGATAAATTAGACCAATCAAGCTTTCTTCTGCCGCCAGGAATTGAGCCTCAGCTTCAAAGAAGTAGCGGCCCTCCAACGACCTTGCTCTATGCTTTAACCTGGAATGGAAGGGGGGATGTGCCACTCATCTTGCTATCCAGAGTGGCTGAAGATTTGCGTCAGTCCCTTGCATTCATGGGAGGCTCAGATAGAAGTTTTATTTTTGGTGGCGCTGATGAGGAGGTGCTGGTAGAGATTGATAATTCCAAGCTTTCAGCCCTAGGGCTGGGTTTTCAGGAAATTGCACAAATACTATCATCCTTGGATTCTAAGAAGCCTATTGGGCAGATTTCTCAGGGCGGACAAGAGATTCTAGTTAAGTCCAAAGAAAATCTTACAAGTTTAGATCAAGTATCTAGCCTGCCCATCAAAGTCATTAACGAGTTTGAGATTATTCGTTTGGGAGATATCGCCACGATTTCAAAAAATTCACGCAATCCCCCGGAAGAGCTCACCTTATATCAAGGCAAGCCAGCAGTCTTGGTTGAAATTAGAGGCGCTTTTAATCAAAGAGTAGATTCATACGTTAACAGTATTTCTAATGTGGTTGAGAGCTTTAAATCTGAATTGCCGCCAGAAATCACCATTGATACAGTCTACGACGAATCCTACTATTTCAAAGAAAAATTCAATAACTTATATTCAAGCATCATCTTTGCAACCCTCATTGTCATTGCAATCAGCTATTTTTTACTTGGCTTTAAGTCCGCCTTGATTGTTGGCTCGGTAATACCTTTAACAATTTTTTTAGTTTTGCTTGGGTGCAAATTGCTAGATCTACCGCTGCATCAAACCTCCATGACTGGAATTATTATTGCCTTAGGGTTATTGATCGATAATGCAATTATTGTTGTTGAAGATTATAAATATAGGCGACGCTTGGGGCATGATTTACAAGAGGCTGCTTTTGAGAGTGTTCATCATCTATGGGTACCATTGGCAGCTGCAACGGCAACCACTGCTCTAGCATTTTTCCCTATTGCTAGCGGCGCCGGCCCTAGTGCTGAGTTTGTTGGTGGAATGGCTAAGACTGTTATTTTATCGATCACATCATCACTTTTTCTTGCTGTATTTGTTGTTCCCATTCTTCTTACTTACATGGAGAAAATTAAATTTTTTGATCAGGAGCGATATTCTGGAACTGGGTATTCCAATGCAAAGCTCTTGCAGAGATACAAGGATCTATTAACTTGGTCTTATGCCGTTCCAAGACGAGCCATCATGATCTCTCTGGCTCTGCCATTATTGGGATTTCTTATGTTCCCCTTTTTAAAAGCTGATTTTTTCCCTGAGCTTGATAGAAACATGTTCAAGGTATTCATTGAGCTTCCACAAAATTCCAATGTCAGAACCACTGAAAAAAGAGTTAAAGAAATCAGGAAGTCCATTGCTCAAAGTGAAATAGCTGGGGACGATTTCTGGTTTATTGGAAGAAAACTGCCTAGGATTTTGTACAATGTGATAGGCGGTGATTCTGGCCTAGGAAGTAATAATATAGCTCAAGGTGTTTATTTTGCCCCATCCTACAAAGAGATGAAGGCCTCATTGCCAGGTCTTGCAAGACGACTCAATCAAGAGAATCCAGATTTAAAAATTATTATAGATAAGTTTTCCTCTGGACCACCGGTAGATGCTGCAGTTGAATTTAGTATCGATGGGCCTGATATCGCTATTCTTAAAATTCTTGGAAAAAAACTAGAATTAATCTTTAGAGAGTCGCCAGATGTATATTTAACTGATAGCGGGCTGTCCTCAAACTCAAAGAATCTTGTGTTTAACTTTGATGAATCCGCCCTCATGCTGAACTCTGTCCCAGGTGAGTATTTCACTAATGAGCTTGCGATCGCTAGTCAGGGCTTTGAAGTAGGAACAATGCTAGATGGAAATAAAGAGCTACCAATAAAGATTAGAGGGATGTCAGATGATTTTATGGAATCTATTCAGTTTCTTTCAAGGCCCTCAGAGGATGGCTTTGATTACTCTTCGAGTTATGGAGAGTTTGAGGTTACGAATCAATCTAATTTGATAGCAAGAGATGCTGGCAAGAGAGAAAATAGTGTATCGGCTTGGATTTGGCCTGGGCTCCTGCCATCAGATACAGAGAAATTTATTGCAGCAAAAATTGAAAAATTTAAAGCCGAGTTACCACCTGGCTATATTCTGGAGGCTGGGGGTGAGGCTGATGCAAGAGGTCAGTCACAAGCAAATATTTTCTCATCAGCCATTCTATTTTTTGTGCTTATTGTTATTGCATTAGTTGCAGCGCTGAATTCATTTAGGCAGGCAGGGTTAATTTTAAGCGTTGGAATATGGTGTACCGGCCTAGCATTTATGGGTTTGACCCTCGGGCAAGCAAATTTTGGTTTTATTGGGTTGGTGGGTGCTATTGGCTTAACCGGACTATCAATCAATGATTCGATTGTTGTTCTATCTCATATTAAAGAATCCAATGCGAATTCTCCAATCACAAAAGAGACTCTCGTGGATGTTGTGATGCGCTCCACCCGTCATGTCATTACCACTTCTGCAACTACGATTGGAGGTTTCTTGCCTCTGCTTTTAACTAGTGTATTTTTTCAACCTTTGGCTTGGGCAATGGCGGGTGGAATTATTGGCTCAGCTATCATTGCACTATTTTATATCCCTGCCTGTTATGCTATTTCCAAAAAATTATAATACTTAGTTCTTAGAAGGGGGAAGCGAATGAAATTATTTATGGTTCATGTTGGTTTTTATGATGCGGAAGTGGGAGAGGGAATATATGAATCTCATATGAATTTTTTTATTGCTGCCAGCAATGCCAAATCTGCAAAGAAAAAAACTTTTAACTTAGAGCAATTTAAGAATAAAAAAATGCACATAGATGGAATTAAAGAGATTTCTGATGTGGAAGGCTATAAAGTGATTTTAGAAAAAAGCTCTCATAAAAATCAATCCAAGGTATATTCTTATAATGAATCCAAAAAATTATAGTGATTTGATGGTTAGACTTTAGGGAAAGCATGAGAAGAATAATTACAGGGCATGATAAATCTGGCAAATCAATTATCACCATTGATGGTCCGCCAGCCCGTTCAATTGGTGAAGATGTAGGCGGCTTGTTTGAGATTTGGAATACCGATGGTAAAGCAATAGATACAACAGATGAGGTTGATAGAGCAGATTCCGAAATACTTTTATCACCTCCTGCTAGCGGCACTAAATTTAGATATTTTCAAATCAACCCAACTCCAGAGGGAGTTCCCTTAGAAGTTCTTCAGACAGCTGCAGCCGAAGCCTTTGCAAGTGTAGGAGCAGCTCATTACAGGGTTGATACCTCCAAGCATCCCGCAATGCATAAGACCAACACAATTGATTACATTATTCTCCTCAAAGGAAACATCACACTTTTGCTAGATGAAGATGAGGTCAGGCTTAAGCCTCATGATGTAGTTGTTCAAAGGGGAACAAATCATGCTTGGGTCAACAATGGCGCAGAGCCTGCTTTGTTAATTGCAGTCTTAATTGATAGTGAATTAAAATAGTTTTTTTGATAGCACTTCCTAATATTTTAGGCCTGTATATCTTGGCATCAGTCATAAAGAAAGAGCTCAAGAGCTATCAAGCAAGATTGAGCAATGGCTTGATTGTAAACCCAAGGCAGCACAATGATTAATGGTCACTGCGATACTCGTTTCCTAGAGCTTAAAGAAATCTTTACCCAAGCTATTGAGAGTAAGCATGAGGTTGGTGCTGCTCTTGCCATTGAGCACAAGGGTGAGTTGGTTGTAAATTTATGGGGCGGTCACAAGGATGCTGCTAGAGCATCTGCCTGGGAAGAGGATACTCTTGTTAATGTCTGGTCTGTCACTAAGGGTGTTACAGCAACCTGTATTGCTAAATTAATCAATGACGGTCTACTGGACCCTGGTGAGAAAGTTTCTAAATATTGGCCAGAATATGGTTGTAATGGAAAGGAGCACACAAAAGTGAGCGATATTTTGTCTCATCGAGCTGGCATGTTTGGATTTCAGGGTGGTCTACCACAAGGCTCGTGGCAGGATTGGAAAAAGTTTGTTCATCTGCTCGAGCTTCAAGCCCCCATCAGAGAGCCTGGATCTTCTCAGGGCTATCATGCATTAACATTTGGCTGGTTAGCAGGAGAATTAGTTAGGAGAGCAGATGGTCGAACAGTGGGTAGGTATTTTAAAGAGGAGATAGCCACACCATTGGATATTGATTTTCATATTGGGCTTGAAGAACCTGATTTTGCAAGATGCGCAGATATGCTGATGCCAGCAATGGACCTTGATACTATAAAAAAACTGCCTGGAAATGCTGTACGATATTTACCAGATTTCTTGCTACCCAGAAAATTAAAAAATTTTAAATCTGCTATTACTGGAGCTGATTTTCTTACAGCCTTTCAAGGCAGGCCAGGGGATGGAGTGAATTACCCGAATACCTCTGACTGGAGAAAGGCTGAGGTGCCTTCTGCAAATGGCCATGGATCAGCCAAAGCCTTAGCAAAACTATACGGTATTTTAAGCAATGGATGTGTCAGAGATGGGGTCTCAATCATGCGCCCAGAGACACTTGAGGGCTCAATTACTCCTTATTCATCAGGCCCTGACACTGTCTTGTTTGGCTCAGATATTCAATTTGGCTTGGGCTTTGAATTAGCTAATGGCATGACCTCACTTTCTTCTTTGTCCCCAACATTTATCAATAGAATGTTTGGTCATGCTGGGATTGGTGGGGCTGTAGCTTTCGGCGATCCAGACTTAGGCGCCGGCTATGCATTCACATGCAATAAGCAACACGAAACTAAAAATCTTTATAAGACCAACAATCAACTAGTTGATAAGTTGTATTCTATTTTATGTTCCGGCTAAGTGCTGGGAGAGGGTGCGTTTCTAGAAAAGAAATTTGTATTCTTTGCTGGCTCTTCCTCTTGCAATAAACCCTTGTTTATTTCAATTACAGCATTTACATCATTCATGAGATCAAAATATCCAAGCTCTTTATAACACTCACTAACTATTTTTAGAGCGCGCATTGTTTGAGAGGTATTAGGGATATTTTCAATGACGTATTTCGCTCTTCGCAGAGCAGCAACATATGCCTTTCTTTTCATGTAGTAATCTGCAGCAACAAGCTCACTTTTTGCAATCAGACTCCTAAGATAAATTAGTCTCTGAGATGCATAGGGTGCATATTGACTTTGAGGAAAGCGAGTTAAAAACTCTGAGAGCTCGCTAAATGCTTGTTTGGCTCCTGAGCTGTCCCTGTTAGAAAGATCAGATTTGAAGACTCTTGCAAACATCCCCTTGTCTCTGGTGTAACTGGCTATGCCCCTCATAAAGTAGGCATAATCTATATTTGGATGCCGCGGATTCAATCGAATAAATTTTTCAGCTGCTTCATGGGATGCTTCATCTTCACCATTCATAAAATATGCATAAATCAACTCAGACTGTGCTTGTTCTGCGTAACGCCCAAAGGGATACCTCGCTTCAATCGCCTCAAGAGATTCGATTGCAGAAAAAAAGTTATTTGCCTTCATGCGTCTTTGGGCAAGGTCGTAGTAAATTTTTTCTGGCTTCTCTATCTCTGGTCCATCTGAATTACAGCTTGTCAAAAATACAAGGGGAAGAACGATACTGAAAACTACTACAGCTCTAATTTTTTTTTTCATTATTTCCATCCGTGTTATTTTACATTTATTAACAGATTTAGGTTAATTCCAGTACATTAGATCAAAAGAAAGCAAGAAAGTTTCCAATGACCAAGTTAATCCAAATAATTAGTATAGATTTCCATAACTCCAGGCTTGATCAAGCCGCCACTACTTTGTTTGCAGATTATTCACGTAGTCAAATTCAAAGGTGGATTGAGTCAGGGAATTTACTTGTGAACGGGGAGATATTAAGAGCAAAAGATAAGATACATGATGGGGATGAGCTAGCTCTTGAGCCCACGCTAGAAAATCGAGTCTCATGGGAGGCTGAAGATATTACTCTGAATGTCCACCATGAAGAACAAGATTTTCTGGTTATCAATAAGCCTCCAGGCTTAGTAATGCATCCAGGTGCAGGCTGCAACAATGGGACTCTTGCTAATGCACTTGCTTTTCATTATCCAGAACTAATAAAGTTACCAAGATGCGGGATTGTCCATCGCCTAGATAAAGATACCTCAGGCCTTCTTGTAATAGCTAAAACTGAAAAATTTAGAAGTTTTTTTGTTGATAAGCTGCAAACCAGGGAAGTTTACAAGCAATATGAAGCCTTGGTTGTTGGGCAAGTGATTGGAAGCTTTTCTATTGACTTAGCGATTGAAAGAGATCCGCGAAATAGGATAAAAATGCGCACCACTGACTTTGGTCGTGATGCCCTTTCTCACGTTTCTTTAGTCAAATTTTACAATGGATACTCTCATGTTGCAGTGGAGATAGAGACTGGCCGAACCCATCAGATCAGAGTGCATCTTAGTCATCATAAATTACCTATTATTGGAGACAGGCTTTATAACCCTCGTAATTTAATTGCAAGAGATACCAGCAAGGAGGTAATGCCTTTGATCCAGCAATTTCCGCGTCAAGCCTTACATGCATCTAAAATTGGTTTTGCGTCCATTGATTCTGGAGATCAAGTTGAATTTCAATGCTCGCCCCCTGAAGATATAAGATCTTTAATTAGCTCTCTAGCAACCCTTTAATAAGCTGTAAACTATTCCTATAACTTGTTTTTCAGTGTAATTGATGTATAAAACTCATTAGTTTTTAGTAAAAAATATTCAACCCATGAAACTGTCTGGTGGAGACCTTCTAATGCGCGCCCTTAAAGATGAGGGTGTAAAATTTCTGTTCGGGTACCCCGGTGGCGCTGCCTTGCATATTTATGATGCCATTTTTAGGCAAAAAGCCCTTCAACATATTTTAGTGCGACATGAGCAAGGCGCAACTCACGCAGCTGATGGCTACTCGCGAGCTACTGGTAAACCTGGCGTAGCGCTTGTAACCTCTGGACCTGGAGCGACTAATGCCATTACTGGCCTGGCAACTGCATATATGGACTCCATTCCATTAATTGTTATTTCTGGGCAAGTGCAAAGCCATCTTATTGGTACAGATTCCTTTCAGGAAACAGATATGATCGGTATTTCAAGACCTATAGTTAAACATAGTTTTATTGTGCAAAATGCTGAAGATATTCCTCGTATTATCCAAGAAGCTTTTTACATAGCAACCTCGGGCAGGCCCGGGCCAGTGGTCATTGATATCCCTAAAGATAAGACTGATCCCTCCAAGCTCTTTCAATACAAAAGGTCTAAGCAAGTGACTTTGCGCTCATATCAGCCAAGGGTTTTGCCTCACCCCGGCCAAATTAAAAAGGCTGCAAAAAACCTCTTATCTGCAGAAAGGCCAGTGATTTATGCTGGCGGCGGTGTAATTCTTGGGGATGCACACAAAGAGCTGATTGCCTTAAATAAAATTTTAAAAGCACCGGTAGCACATACCTTGATGGGACTAGGAGCCTACCCCTCCAATGATAAGTATTTTACAGGCATGCTTGGGATGCATGGAACCTATCAAGCCAACATGGCGATGCATAATGCAGATGTAATTTTAGCTATCGGAGCAAGGTTCGACGATCGAATTACTAATACCCCATCTCTTTTTGCTCCTAAAGCTAGAATTATTCATATTGATGTAGATCCAGCTTCTATCTCAAAGATCATCAACGCTAATATTCCAATTGTGGGTCAAGTCAAAGAGTCTCTTATTGCGCTCATAAAAGAAATTAAACGCTCCAAGTTAAAAATTGATTCCGATGCGTTGGAATCATGGAATGGTCAGATATCTACTTGGCGCACAAAACATGGATTAAACCATGATCTATATCTTCAAAAAACAAAATCTAAAATGATCCTCCCTCAGGTTGTCGTGCAAGAGCTATATCATGCAACCAAAGGTAATGCTTATGTCACGTCAGACGTCGGGCAGCATCAAATGTTTGTGGCCCAGTATTATCACTTTAATAAGCCACGTCGGTGGATTAACTCAGGTGGTTTAGGCACGATGGGTTTTGGCCTGCCTGCTGCAATGGGCGTAAAACTAGCGTATCCAAAACATGAAGTAGTTTGCGTAACTGGCGAAGGCAGCATTCAAATGTGTATCCAAGAACTATCTACCTGCATGCAATATAACTTACCAATTAAAATTATTAATATTAATAATGAAGCTCTGGGTATGGTGAGGCAATGGCAAGATATGAACTATGGCGGCAGATATTCTGCAAGCACATATGCTGATTCTCTTCCTGATTTTGTCAAGCTAGCAGAGTCCTATGGCCATGTTGGTATGAAAGTAACCAAGCAATCTGAATTACGAAAAACTCTTAACAAAGCATTTGCAATGAAAGATCGGTTGGTTTTTGTGGATGTGTATGTCGACCCAAATGAACACGTTTACCCAATGTTAGTTGCTCCAAATGGCAGCATGCAAGATATGTGGGTCACCAAAAATATAAAAGCATGAAGCGAATTATTTCCATTTTAATTGAGAACAAACCTGGAGCCCTTGCAAGGGTTGTGGGCTTATTTCATCAGCGTGGCTATAACATTGAGAGTCTGAACGTGGGGCCTGTATTTGATGGGACTTACTCTAGAATGTCAGTAACAACTCGGGGATCAGAGAATGATGTGGAGCAAATTACCAAGCAGATTAATAAAATTATCGATGTGATAAAGGTCGCTGATTTAACGGAAGGCGAACACCATGAGTATGAATTCATTCTAATTAAATTTAATAAATTAAAACTTGCTGAGAAGATTCAAAAGATTTTAAAGCCACTTGGCGGCAGGATGCTAGAAAAAAATACTAAAGTGATTGTAATGTCTGCTGTAGGCTCTTCTTCTGACATTGAGATAGCCATCAAGGCAATTGGAAGAGGTAATTTAGTGGAGCTTGTCAGGTCTGGCAGCCTGGGCTTGCATGAAGGTGAAAAGGTTTTAACAATATAGGAGAAAGTAATGAAAATTTTTTATGACGAGGATGCAAATCTTGAAATTATTCAAGGTCTCAAGGTCACCATTATTGGTTATGGCTCTCAAGGGCATGCTCATGCAAATAATTTAAAGGACTCCGGCGTTGACGTTACAGTTGGCTTGAGAGAAGAGTCTTCTTCTTGGAAGAAAGCAGAGGCAGCAGGTTTAAAGGTTGCCCCTGTTACAGAGGCTGTTGATGGAGCGGACTTAGTAATGATCCTAGCGCCAGACGAATTTCAACAGGCAATTTTTGAATCTCAGATACAACCCAATCTTAAATCAAATGCAGTTCTGGCATTTGCACACGGCTTCAATGTGCATTTCAATAAAATAATTCCTGGAGAGAATACTTCGGTCATTATGATTGCTCCCAAGGGGCCTGGACACACCGTTAGAAGCACATATGTAAATGGTGGGGGGGTGCCATCATTAATTGCTATATTTAAAGATGGTCAAAGCTCATCTGAGCATTCCGCAAAAGATATAGCACTGTCTTATGCAAAGGCAAATGGCGGTACTAGAGCGGGTGTGCTGGAGACCACATTTAAAGAAGAGACTGAAACAGATCTTTTTGGAGAGCAGGCTGTTCTTTGCGGCGGAATGACAGAACTTATTAAAGCAGGATATGAAACGCTTGTAGAGGGAGGCTATAGCCCTGAGATGGCATACTTTGAATGTTTACATGAAACAAAACTCATTGTTGATCTAATACATGAAGGCGGTATCGCAAATATGCATTATTCAATTTCAAACACAGCAGAGTTTGGCGACTATGTTAGTGGGCCAAAAGTTATTACAGCAGACACAAAAATAGCAATGAAAGGCATCTTATCTCAAATTCAATCAGGCGAGTTTGCAGATAATTTTCTTAATGACTGCCGACAAAGCAATGATGGATCCGGCGGACCTATAATGAAGGAATGCCGTAAGAATACCGCTTCCCACTCTATTGAAAAGGTTGGGTCTGAGCTGCGGTCCAAGATGAAATTTCTTAACTCTGAGAGACTTGTAAATAAAGATAAAAATTAGTTACAAAATCGTTGATATTTAGATTTAAGGGTATACAATTCTTCGTTCCGGCCTAGAGCCGGCAAGTTCTTTTAACATATTTGGTTACTCGTGTGGGTGTTCGAAATACGAGATTTAAATATTTTTCGTTACTTTTAATATTTTATAAAAGTAACATAACATGATTATAATTGAAGAGTTTGATCATGGCTCAGATTGAACGCTGGCGGTAGGCTTAACACATGCAAGTCGTGCGAGAAAGTATCTTCGGATATGATTAGAGCGGCGGACGGGTGAGTAACGCGTAGGAATCTACCTAGTAGAAGGGGATAGCCCGAGGAAACTCGGATTAATACCGTATACCTCCTCCGGGAGAAAGAAGGCCTCTCTTTGAAGCTTTCGCTACTAGATGAGCCTGCGTAAGATTAGCTTGTTGGTGAGGTAAAGGCTCACCAAGGCTACGATCTTTAGCGGGTCTGAGAGGACGATCCGCCAC